>OGFR01000687.1_pt1 | contig 22621 bp, 9 predicted proteins | sample 1571001 | NCBI WGS metagenome assembly OGFR01 (sample SAMEA2582064, study PRJEB24529) | metagenome | biome: Human gut stool | place: China | collected 2011 | reverse complement strand
GCACGACATTGCGCACAGCATTGGAGCGCAAGCCGTCTTCCATGGAGATGTTGCGCACTTCTCCACCACTATTGAAAGCGGAAAAGAGAAATGTCCCTATCATGGCTAAAAGTACACCCATCAAGCTTTTGCAGCCACATAAGCATTTTTTCCCATGCCAATCTACCATCATTTATTCGTAATATTATTTTGACAAAAATACTAAAAATGTTCATTTCTTCCAAATTCATACGAAGAATATTTGAATGGCAAAGAAATATTCATCTTATTCGTATCTCATACGGAAACATCCGTGATGAAGGGTCAAAAGAGTGTGTCAATGGAGCACCCATGACAACGAGATAAAGAGCTTTAAAAACCGTATCCTTTGGTATTGTCATCGTGATGTGTTGTTTGGGTTTCGAAAACATAGAATCATAGATACACTTATCATCTGTTGTAATGGCGACAAGCCCATAACGGTAGCCAACAGTTTTATCTTTTGTAGGCAGAGCACGAAAGTCCACAGAAATCCGTCGGCCATCTGTCGGCACCATAAGCCTAATAGCATTAAAGCCATAGTTCTCGGGAAAATAGACTCTGTCCGGCCGCTGCCAACCTCCTACAGCCTGATCTACCATTGGAGTGTAAAATGTGCAAGCATAAGGACGTGTCTCTTTACGGGCATGTTGGAAATCAAAGTTTACAAGATGGCGATAGCAATCGAATAGCTCATCATTAAACTGCTTTTGCGTCATATTGTATATACGCTTGTAGGTGACAACGGGATCTTCTCCCACCTTACCTTCACGATAGAGGTCAGCGATGCTTGTCACTCCGTGCTTTTCTGCCCACCACTCAATTACATAAGGTGAATGGTAAATATTATTAGAATGAAGGAACCCTTTATGGGCAAGTTTCTTGAAAGCCTCAAAATGATAACTCTCATCAGTCATCCAACTGGGGTTTACCTTCCACAGCATCCACTGAGAGGTCATCTCAAAGAATCCACTGCCTCCCCAAGCCCCACCGGCTTTATCTGCTATGATCTGCAACTGAAAACTATGTCCGAGTTCATGAGCCAGACAGTTGAGCTTCTTATCTTGGATGCGGTTGGGAGCCACCCACAAGGCACCAACAAAGTCATCATAAGTACCCCCATAAGCCGTACCTTCTAAAGAATAATTGAGCATCACCATCATCTTGTAGCGTCCACTGATACTCCCTGGTTTTGTAAACTGTAGTGTATCGCGAAAAAAGTGATAGAAACGTTCCAAGCATATTTCCAGATTTCCTATATCAAATGCCATCTGCTTATCTTTTAAACGCGGAGGATTATAAGGGTCGTCACCGAAGCCTCTTTCCCAAAAGAATATGAAATTCTGTGTCTGTACACTATGCCTCCATGACCATCGGGATGTATCATTATTGAGATCATAGTTTTTTAGTGAATCAGGAATAAAAATAAGTTTCTGTTGGGTGACGACATCCATAGTTGTCACCTTCATATCCGTCTGCCCAAATGCAGGCCATAAAATCATGAACAATAGAAACAGAATTATAAAAGTGTTGTATCTTTTTAGCATCATCTAGTATTTCTCTTTAATGAATGTAATGACGGATATTTAAGGAGTACTCTTAATGAATACTCCTTAAACATCTCTATGATTCATTTATCCTACCTCATCGGATTTCTATTGTTCGGCAGCCATATCAGGATTCATAGGCCAATACGGATTCTGATACAGAGGAGACTCTGATTTAGTGATATGATCGGGAGCCGTTAACATAAACTGACGTAATGGTAACGGATTCAAATATTGTGCCATAGACCACGTCATTCCTTTGTAGAGTTGATTAGATTTCAAAATTTGATAAGGACGAAAATACTCACTCAAAGTTCTTGAGGAAACTGTCGAATTCTGTGATCCGTCATCAACCAACTGTTCCACAGTGTACCAATATTTCTCCATAGGCGTATTCCATAGATGAAAACCCTCCAACTGATAGGGTTGTTTGATTAGTTGATCTAGCGAACGCCAACGAATAAGATCCATCCATCTCAAGCCTTCTGCTATAAGTTCTGAGCGCCGCTCACGGCGGATACTATACAACGTTTTGTCTGTTAAAACTTTTCCTGCAGTAAAAGCTCCCCAATCATATTGGGTACCGGTACCATCTGTATATCCCTTGATTTCCATAGACATATCTGTTGCATCAATGGTAGTTTGAGGATCTACGGCATTGTCCTTGAACCCCGCTGCTATCCGGATGGCCTTCCAATACTCAATACTCTTGCTGTTTAAGGATTGGTCGCGCATATACTGTGCTTCTATGTAGTTGAGCAAAGCCTCCGTAGCGCGAAAGGTAATGGAGCCGGTGTAGCCTGCCTGATTTTGTGCCAATGCCTGGTCAAAAGTACCGCCTTTACGAATGGCATAACCCGTGGTATAAGTGATATCAAACGAGCGGGAGTATATTAAAGGAACTGGCTCTATGGGGCGTACCTGTTCAACAGCTCCAGTATAGTCTGTATTTTTAAAGACGTTTTTCTGGCCCGGACGTTTCAAAAAGATGAACAGACGAGGGTCACGATGCCTAACAACTGCATTCGTCGTAGTATCTTCATAAACATAAGTTTGGCCATTGGCATCTATATGAGAAGCATAGGTAGGCTTTCCATCTTCCATCAAGAAACCATCTATAATGCCACGTGTAAAACCAGTATAGATATCACCACGGTTCACAGCTACTTCTATGTTATCTGTGGACTTACCTTTTGCATACTGTTTCCACAACAAAACATCAGGATAAGATGACATATCAGTATTACCAAATTCATAGAAATAATTATTTATATCTGCTATTTTTTGAGGAACAACGCCTGAGTTCTGACTTAACCGCCCCACATAGGCATCCCCCACCTTCTCGGCTTCTTTCACTGCGACATCAAAGAAATAATAAGCCTCTTTCTCAATGCTGCCAGTAGGGAATTGATAACTTTTATTGTAATCTTTATTAGCTCCAGGCCACCCTTGGCCAAGAGGAACAAAAGGTGTACCTGCGAAATTGGTCAACCAGCCTCCTTCGAACAATGCTACACGAGAAGCGAAACTGTGAGCCACGGCAGGTGAGATTCGTGTGGTTGCTTCAGTACCCGTAGGTTCCATATAGACCACAGAGCTATCTAAATCAGAAAGGATGAATCGGGCAACCTCATTACGGGGACTGCGTTTATTTGCCGCTACAAGAATTGCTTCATTATCCGGCATTGCCCTTTTAATAATAGGTATATCACCAAAAGTTTGTAATAATTTAAAATAACTGTATGCCCGGAAGAAATATAGTTCACCAATATATTGGCGGATTTTAGCATTGCTACCAGAAATCCTTCCACGATTATAATTTGACATGATTGTATCCAACTGATAGTTTACATTACGAACATTCTCCCAGTTCCAATTACTATTATCATTACTGGTTTTCCACTGTCCTTTTACATATTTGGCATCACCCTCGGCACCAGTCTGGTTGTCGGTACCATTGTCGTAAGCAAAGGTGCCATAGCCTGCTCCTCTATGGTAGGGTAATACATCCTCATAAAATTTGTTCGCGACTGTCTGAACCTGAACCTCAGATTGATAATAATCAGAGGGTGTAATCTGAGACTTTGGTTGTTGATCCAGAAAATCGCTACAAGAAACTAAAACCAAACAACAAGCCAACGCAGGTAGAACCTTTATAAATATATTAGTTTTCATATTATTCTCGTTTTTACAATGTTACACTAATACCGAAAGAGTAGGTAGAGCTTAAAGGATAACCATTACCATGCCATGTACCCAAGGTCTCTGGGTCATATTGTTTAAGTAAGGAAGTGCCTGTCCAAAGGTTTTCACCAGAGAAGAAGATACGACATTTTTCTATAAACCATTTCCTTGTCAATGATTGTGGCAACGTATATCCTATTTGAAGATTTTTCAAGCGAATATAAGCTGCATTCTGCAAATAACGGGTTTGTACCTGTTCATTCTTGTTACTATAAGCAGCACGGGGTAGATAAGAGTCGGTATTAATATCTTTAAAGCCGTTGACCACAGACCAAGAATTTTCATCACGGAAATAGTCTTGCACACCATCAATACAGATGGTATACCAACGACCATGACCAAAAGTCCCAAAAAGATAACGTGGACTCACCCAATAGTCCCGTTTCATGACACCTTGAAAGAAAACTCGGAAGTCAAAACCTTTCCAAGCAGCATTCATATCAATGCCAAAGAGATAGCGTGGTGTATTATTACCAATCTTTTCCAAGTCACCGTGATCTTCCAATGTGTAAGCACCTGCCGACATTTTCTTATCGCCATTCAAATCTGCATACATAATGTCCCCTGCCCCCCAATTTGAACCATAAGAGCTTTGATCCATGTTCTTCAAATGTCCATTCATCTCTGCTTGCGTCTTGGCTATACCAATAGTTTCGAAACCGTAAATGTCTCCAATGTGCTGCCCTTCAATATAGGAACCCAGTGAATGAGAGGGGTTGTTAGGATAACGTGTAATTGTGCCGTAAGCATCGGAGAGATTGATATTAATACCATACGAGAAACCATTTTTGAGACGATCACTCCATCCTATGGTCAACTCCCAACCATTGGTGCGCAGATCGGTATTATTGGTCACAGGGACACCTGTACCAAGAACACTCGGGAGTTCTGGTGCCGGTCCTATCATATTCTTTGTCTTGCGGACATACCAATCAAAAGAACCACGAAGACGTTCTTTAAGCAAAGCAAAGTCAAGACCAATGTTGAAATTCCTAATGGTCTCCCAAGTTAAGGACTCGGAAACCAAGCTTGGTGCTAATGCTACATTTGGTTGGATACCATTTTGTAACCATTGACCGGCCGAAGGGTTTACTGTGATTCTTTGGAAAGTCTGATATATATCATCCACATTTTGGTTACCCAATGAACCATAGGAAATACGTAGTTTTAACAGGCCTATCCAATCATTGACAGGTTGCATAATCTTTTCATTCGCGATATTCCACCCAACAGATACAGAAGGGAAGAATTTCCATTGATTATTATGACGAAAACGCGATGAACCATCGTAACGGCCATTCATCTCTAATAAATATTTACTGTTGTAGTCGTAGTTTATACGTCCAAAAAAACCACAAGTGGTCCAACGGCTTCTATTACCTCCTACGCTCGGAGTCACAGGGGAACCATAAGGATCCAAGCCTGTTGTAATATCAATCTCGGGCTTGTTAGATACAATAATCCCATTACGGTCAGCATACTTATATGTCATCCGTTCATCCTCAGATTGGAAACCAGCCATGACATGAAAATTATGTTTTTCGGATAAATCAAAAGTATATTCTGAATAGAACTGAAAATTAGAATAATTTTCTTTGTAATAATCTTCACCTACATACGACCACTCATTTTGAAGATAGGCATTACCTTTCACATCATGTACAAAAGTTTGTAACTGATCTGTATGGCTCTCGTCGTGATAGGTTCGATAATTGAAGATAGCATGGGTTATCCATTTTTTAATAGGCTCAATATCCAATCCAACCTGATGATTATATTGGTCATTTTGATATTTATACTGGCCACCATTTCTAAGTGTATTCGTCTGCTCTTGATTCAAATAGCCATTTCTGTCATATAGAGGTACATTTGGCCATTGTCCCCCCAAATATTCATATAAGCCATCACTCAAAGATTGAGGCTTATGGTAATCTTTGCGGATAAAGCGCATAGAATAATTAAACCGGAGCCATTCCGTCCATTCTGATGTAATCTTAGCAGTAGCGGTATAGCGGTGGCTACCTTCATTTGCAATTTTAATAAGACCATCCTGACCAAGATAACCAAAAGAGGCATAATAGTTCAGCTTATTCGAACCTCCACTAGCACTAATATTATGTTCTTGAGAAAATGTGTGTGTCTTATATATCTCTTTATAGAAGTCCGTACAGTCGTTACCTTCCGTAAACCCAGAAGCCCAATAGCCAGGATTGTTAGGATCTTCTTCCAAAGAATAAATCAAATTACCATCCTTACCACGCCGCGTGCCAGGTCCAACATATTCTCCCTCCATGTAGGCTTTCATCTTTTGGACACGTTCTGGAGTGAATACAGCCCCTTGACCTCCGTTGACATACGCATCATTTTGCATACAAGCAAAATCGACGGAACTCATGCTATGTTTCATACGAATAGGCAAACTGAAACGGAAGTTGTTGTTGTAGTTAATGGATATTTTTCCATTTTTTGTTCCAGATTTTGTCGTAATTAATATGACTCCAAAAGGAGCACGGGAACCGTATATTGAACTAGCAGCAGCGTCTTTTAGTATTGAAACGTTGGCAATGTCTTGTGGATTAACGGTATTAATATCTCCTTCCATACCATCAATCAGTACCAAAGGATTGCCACTAGAGCCTTGTCCTATAGTTGTAGCACCGCGAACATTAATATTAGGTGTATCATTCAAACTACCTGACGATTGGGTTATCTGTAAACCAGCTACTAAACCTTGCAAGGCCTGTGTTGCATTTGACACTGGACGATTTTCCAATTCTGCACCAGAGACAGCAGCTACAGCTCCTGTTAAATTTACTTTTTTTTGGGTGCCAAAGCCAACCACAACTACCTCGTCAAGATCAGTATCACTAGGTTTGAGATGAACCTTACCTCCCATGGTAGTTTGAGAAACGTACCCCAAATAGGAGATGGTAAGATATGCACCATGTTTAACGGTTAAGGAATAGTTACCATCAAGATCGGTAACAGTGCCATTGTGTGCGTCTTTTTCTACTACACTTGCACCAATAATGGGGTAGCCATTCTCATCAACCACAGTTCCTTTCATAGTAACAGTGTTTTGCTGTACAACCTCAACCTTAGAACTTACCAATGATTTCGGAGCCGCAGGCAAGGATTGTCCTGTACCGACAGCTAAAACTAAAAATATCAAGTTTTTCACATAAGCTCTGCTATGCAAAGAACCAAAGATCTTTTGTGTCTGCCTCATACCTTTAAAATTTAGGTTATAGTTAACGTCATTTATTGCAAAGTAAGATACAAATATTAATATCTGTGTGCAAAATCGTCCAAAGAAATAAAAATATCGTCCTCAGACTGTCTTTTACAACAGATTTTACATTTACTTTTCCACTTTTATTTTTTATGTATGGTAGCTTTACGCAGTTTTGACATTGCATCCTGGATCATGTCATGAGTACCACTACCATTAGAGACATACTTCATAATCATATATCCATAGTTGATCGCATCTTTGATTTCCTTGTCATCGGTATTATCGGGTGTATCAGCACGATGCAATAGAATGGATAGAGGTCGTAATTCCTCCACCTCTGCCAAATTGCCAGGACGCATTGTATTAATAGTCTTATTTAGAGTAGATGTGACCATCTCCACCTCTTCAGTCGTCAATCTCTTAACGTTTTTGTTAAGTATCAACTGTGCAGCCTTCATCGCTTTCCTCAATCGTTTATACCCCCTAGGGGCCCAAGGGGCATAATCTGGTATCTTTTTCATCATCTTCTTCCATCGTTGTTGCTCCTGTTGTCTCTGGCTAGCCACAGCAAAGAGCGATTTTAGTTCACAAAGATCAACAGGCTGATTTTTGACAGCTTTAGCAACAGTTGTCTCGGTATTACGGATACGGTAATAATGAGTGGAATTTACATTACGGTAATAGTCCGGCTCAAACACTTTTTCCCCAAAACGAAGCATATACAAATTAGCTTCAGCTCCTATAGCTGTAGTATCAGGTGGAACGATAACCAGACTGTCTAAATGAGAATCAACATTTAGTGTAGCTTGTTCCCAATTTGTCGCTTCTGTACCAGTCATGGCCAGAGGGCCATACATTATCACACCTGTCCATGAGCTTTTTAAGGGTGTGCCATAGATACTAGCCACTTCTCCAGAAAGTTTGTCTGGACCATACTCTATACGCTTCGTGTAGGGCATAATGATTTCTACCTTATCGGTCGTTGTCCAATGATGTCCCGAGATTGTTACATAAGAGCAAGGATGGTAACCTTGTTGCACAGATTTCCCATTGAGAAGCACATCAAAATTCTCTGTCGCCCAAGCAGGAACGCGAAGTTTCAGTGTAAAATCCCCCTCTCCGTCAATGAGTCGAAGTGTTGAACGTTGAGATGGCCATAAGCATTCTTGTAGGAGAGTGACACCTTTCTTTTTCCAATGGAGTGTCGTAGGCATATAGAGTCCTACCCATAGCGTATGGTCATTGGCAAAATAAGCCGCTTCCTGATATTTGGTGTGATTCTCAGCCCCTGTGCCACCACAGCAGCTCGATTGTGGAGTCTCATTTCCGAAAGGCTTTGTTGCATTGAGTCCCACAGCATATTGGTAAGTAGTTTGATATTCATCGGGATTGAGAGACCCGATTATTTGGTTGTATAAACCACGTTCGTAGTAATCCATATAACGAGCATCATCAGGATGATAGCAGTTTAGGTCACGTGTAAGTTTCAACAGGTTATACGTGCAACAAGTCTCATTGATGTTTGGATTAGATTGAAACGCTCCCTCCTGCACTCCGTTGGTAGCCATACTTAGTACCTGTGTATAAGGCTGACGAAACATTTCTCCGTTACCGACACCGCCTGTAACATACATATAACGGCCCATGACAAGTTCCCAAAAGTTTTGTGAAAGGTTATAATAATAAGGCCTACGGTTACTCTTGTATGATCTTAAAGCTCCAATGATCATCGGAATATGCTGATTGGCATGACGTGTCCGGATAACATCAATGTTTTTGGAAAGCGGATCATAAAATTTAGGGGCATCAAAAGCGTTGGCGGCCTCCAATAGACGTGTCTTATCAGTAGGCACATTGACCATCTCCGAGAGTTTTGACAAAACCTCGCTCATCCCCCCAATCTCACCTGCTATATACATATCCCACATTTCATATCGATTACCAGGTTTTGCACGACGCTCTTCCTGTGTGCCTTCCTTCTTGACATAAGTACGATAATGCATACGATTCCATACCCACAACCCCATATCCCTGGCTATAAGTAGTGCCTTGCCGGCGATAGTCTTATCATCGAAAAGTGTAGCAATGTCAATGAGGCCCGCCAATTCCTTATGAACTGTATAATAAGGTGCCCATATCCAATCGGAATTATTATAAGGTCGATACATCTCTATGAGTGCACAATGTTGGGCAGGGATTGCGTTGAGATAGCCGTAGCCATATTTTTCTGGATGTTTCTTGTATTCATCGAAGGCCGACCACGTGCCTTTCATCATATACAGTTCTGCCTCAGAGGCAAGATCACGAGCCTCCCAATAACGTCCCAATTCCTTATTATAAACAAAAGTTTTTTCTTGGCAGGCGCGCAACTCATTAACCATCCGTATGATATTCTTACGGAGAATAGCTTTCTGCGTGGAATCTTTCGTCACGGCATAGGCTTGGGCTATGGCAGACATGTAATGACCAGAACCATGCCCCTTGAGCTTTATATCAGGTGAATCCCAGCCATCAGCTTTTTTATAGTCGTCCGTACTCATATTATATGTATCACGATAATTGTACAGTTGCTGTGTCACATCCCATTTACATATTTCACTAAGTCCTTCTTCACGATTGTGTGTCAGTCGGTTATCACCATTTATTGTAACATCAGTCAATGGGAATGGGTGAGCTGTCTCCTCTTCAGGAATGGAGCAAACACTATCAACCACAGTTATATTCGCTACGAGGGGATACCCACTATCAGTAGTACTTTCACCTAAAATATACCCCTTGACTTTATAAAAACTGCCTACGGGGTACCGTGTTAAATCAGCTTCACTTTGTTCCTCATCCAATAGAGAATTGTTCCAACGTACTTGTCGATATTCGGCATATCCATCATTGTAAATTGTCCATATACAGTTGGGCAGACGGGGAGCTGTGCCTACAGGACATTGCACAGAAACAGGAGCCACGTGCTTGATTGTTCGCGGAACGGCTATGCAAGAAATAGTATAACCGAACACCATTGTTATTATTCCTATTGTTCTATTTTTAAACATAATATAAGACTGGAATTTGTTAGTTATCATTTTTTTGATTATCACGCTACAAAGATATAATGTTCATTCCTTTAACAATATCACAATACTCTATAAGAATGATAAAATCGTCCTCCAACACACTATGGACGATTTTTTCATCGTTTTAGACAATTATTCAGGGGAAATATCCAAGTTATTCTTACTTTTGCAAAGAAATGAAATGACCGATAATCAAACAAAACAGAATAGATGGAATTATATAAAAATATTATTGCAATCCTAACTGTACTTGGCACATCGTTTACGGCATACGCCCTACATACCACGGCCTACAACACTCCCGGAGCCCTCAACCCGTTTGTTCCGGGCTACTTTGCCGACCCCACGGTGAAGAAGTTTGGCGACACCTATTATATATATGCCACCACCGACGGCTGCGGGGCGGGCTTCGGCCCGGCGCAGTGCTGGACGAGCAAGGACTTTCTCAACTGGACCCTCCTGCCCATGAACTGGCCCGACAGCCACTGGATATGGGCCCCGGACGTGATGCGCAGCAGCCGCGACGGCCGCTACTACATGGTCTATTGCCAGCCCTGCAACCTCTACATGGGCGTGAGCGACACGCCACGGGGCCCGTGGCGCAACATTCTCGGCGAGAGCGAGGCCGTGCTTGTGCCCGACCGATTCGTGAAAAACGCCATCACGCTCGACGGACAGACCTTCACCGACGATGATGGCGAGGTCTACATGTACTGGGGCACATGGGGCATCTACAAGGGATTCGGCTGTGGGGCGGGCCGACTGAATGCCGACATGAAGAGTTTTGCAGAGACACGGCTCATCCCCAATACGGAAATCACCGACTTCTTTGAGGCTCCGTTCGTGATGAAACGCAACGGCATCTACTATCTGATGTACTCCTCGGCAAGCTGCCACGACGCCACCTATCATGTGCAGTATGCCACCGCCGACCGTCCGTTGGGCCCTTATACCTATCGGGGCACCATTCTGCGCACCAATGCCGACAGCACCGTGCATGGTCCCGGACACCACAGCGTCTTGCAGGAGGGCGACGACTACTACATCGTCTACCACCGCCACGACAATCCCCACTCCACCCGGGGGTTCCACCGGCAGCTCTGCATCGACCGCCTGACATTCAACCCCGACGGATCCATCGCCGAAGTCACTCCCACCCACGACGGTATCGGGGCACTGGGGAGGCCCGTGACCCACGGCCCCAATCTGGCTTTCGGGGCCCGCGTGAGGGCTTCGTCAAGCTATGGGGCTGACTTCCGGGCCGACTATGCCGTGGATGACAACAATGGAACACTCTGGCGGCCGGCTTCGCTCGGGGAGGAGTGGCTCGAGATAGACTTGGGAAAGAGCGTCAAGATAAAGACGGTGATGACGCAGTTTGAATATGCCACGCAGTATTACCGCTACTTCATCGAGACTTCCACCGACGGCCGCCGATGGCAACTCTTTGCCGACAAACGGAAGAACCGACTCGCCGACAGTCCGATGGCCGACTTCGGAGAGGTGCAGGCACGCTATGTGAGGCTCACGTTCACGGGCGGACAGAAAGTCGGTTTCGGCGGTGGCGTATGGAATATCAAGGTCTACGGAGACAACGAAGACTGGGCTCCGCAACAGTGGGTGGGTCTGACGGGGGCCGACTGGAACGGTCGTTCGTGGGAAAACAACGAGGGGATGCTTGCCGGGGCTTTCCAACTGACGACAGGAAGGGCGCGGGCACGGCGCACCGCGGGAAAAGAGGCCCTCGCCTTGGAACCCGGCACCACACTCACACTGACCCACGCCTTGCTCTCACCCCATCGGCCGCACACGCTCACAGCCTCCATCCTTTCCGCCGACGGCTCATGGCGACAGGCCAAAGAGGGCGACAAACACCTGCAACTCAAGGAGGGACGGCTACAGATTTCGGCCGGTGCAGACACACTTTTCATCACCAACGTGCGCTACTACAACCGGCTGCAACACCCGCAGGAGACGGCTTTCGACGCCACGACCGACATTCTCCGTCTGCCACCTGCCGAGACCCAAAGGCTCGGACCGGTGGTAGACCTTCGCGCCAATGACTTCGCCGAGGGCGACACTGCCCACATCATCGCCAACCACGGCATCGGCGGATGGCTCGAACCGACCGGGGCGGCCTGCACCGTCGAATGCCGGGAGGGGCGCAAAGCGTTCCGCTTCACAGGCTCGGAGGTCTACAACTCCACCTTTGCCATGCCTGCCACCTTGCGCGACAACACACCCTACACACTCGAAGCGTGGATTCTGAACCCGGAAATGCAGGAAAACGAATGTGTGGCCGACTTCACCACAAGTCACGACGAACTGGAAAAAATCATGCTGGTCAACGGCACCGAGCCCCGCTGCGGACTGCTCAACCACTACGGATGGTATGAAGACGTGGGGAGCAGGCAAGCCGGGCAGTGGGCCGACCGGTGGCAGCATGTCTACATCTGCTTTGACGGACACATCGAAGAGGTGCGCATCAACGGCCACATTTTGAGCCGCAAGGACATCCGCCTGCTCGTGAAGCCCTCGCAACGACTACGCCTCGGGCTTAACAACGAGGGGGAATGGCCCTTCACGGGCTATCTCCACGCGCTACGCTTGTGGGACGAATGCCTGCCCTACCGCCCTGTGACGGACGACAACAACTGACCAACAGCAACTTACATAAATCGACATCGCAACATGAAAAGACAACTCTTCATCACGGCCCTTGCGGCCACGACACTATGGTCGGCCCATGCCGCCAATGCCCCCACGGCGGGCTATCCCATCACGCCGGTGCCTTTCACATCGGTGAAGGTGTGGAACAACAGTTTCTGGGGCCAGCGGTTGGAGACAAGCCGCAGGGTGACCGTCCCGCTGGCGTTTGAGAAATGCGAGGAGACGGGGCGCTATGCCAACTTCGAACATGCGGCCATCCACCTCAAAGACCCGTTCAAGACCTTCCCCGTGGGCGGACTGAGCTTCGACGACACCGACCCCTACAAGACCATTGAGGGGGCAAGCTACATCCTGCAAACCTATCCTGACAAACGTCTTGTGGCCTACATCGACAGCGTGCTCTCCATCATCGGGGCGGCGCAGGAGCCCGACGGCTATCTCTACACCTCGCGCACGCAGAATCCCAAACATCCCCACGAGTGGGCGGGCGACAAGCGGTGGAGCAAGGAAGAGGACTTGAGCCACGAACTCTACAACCTCGGGCACATGGTGGAAGGGGCCATCGCCCACTATCAGGCCACGGGGTCGCGCAAGTTTCTCGACATAGCCACGCGCTATGCCGACTGTGTGGTGCGCGAAGTGGGACCCAAGCCGGGACAGGCCTGCGTGGTGCCTGGCCACCAGATAGCTGAGATGGCGCTCTGCAAGCTCTATCTCGTCACGGGCAACCGGAAATATCTCGACGAGGCCAAGTTCTTCCTCAACTATCGGGGCAAGACAGCCGTCAGACAGGAATACTCACAGAGCCATCTGCCCGTGCTCGAACAGTCGGAGGCTGTGGGCCATGCCGTGCGCGCGGCCTACATGTATGCCGGCATGGCCGATGTGGCCGCGCTCACGGGCGACACGGCCTACATACACGCCATCGACCGCATCTGGAACAACATCGTGGGCCGCAAACTCTACATCACGGGGGGCATCGGGGCCACCAACAACGGCGAGGCTTTCGGGGCCGACTACGAACTGCCCAACATGAGTGCCTATGCCGAGACCTGTGCGGCCATCGGCAACGTGTATGTCAACTACCGGCTCTTCCTGCTTCACGGCGAGAGCAAATACTTCGACGTGCTCGAACGCACACTCTACAACGGCCTCATCAGCGGCGTGTCGATGGATGGCGGAGGCTTCTTCTATCCCAATCCGCTCGAAAGCCGCGGTCAGCACCAGCGGCAGGCATGGTTTGGCTGCGCTTGCTGTCCGTCCAACATCTGCCGGTTCCTGCCCTCGTTGCCGGGCTATGTATATGCGGTGAAAGACCGCAATGTCTATGTCAACCTCTTTTTGAGCAACTCCGCCTCGCTGGAGGTGGCCGGCAAGCGCGTGGCCTTGTCGCAACAGACGCAATATCCGTGGAACGGTGACATCGCGCTGACGGTGGACGAGAACCGCGCGGGGGCCTTTGCACTGAAAATACGCATCCCGGGATGGGTGAAGGGGCAGCCGGTCCCGTCGGACCTGTATGAGTATTCCGACGGCAAGCGCACGGGCTACACCATCGCCGTGAACGGCCGAAGGCTCACCGCCACCGACATCAACTTCTCGCCCGACGGCTATTGCACCATCGCCCGGAAGTGGAAGAAAGGCGACCGGGTGAGCATACACTTCGACATGGAGGTGCGCACGGTGAAGGCCGACAACCAAGTGACGGCCGACCGCGGACAAGTGAGCATCGAGCGGGGGCCCATCGTCTATTGCGCCGAATGGCCTGACAACGACTTCGACCTCACGGGCGTGCTGCTCAACCAACATCCCGGATTCACCGAAGGACAACTCTCCTACGATGCTTTCATAGCCGACTCCCTGAAATCGAAACTCACTTTATATAAAGACCGCCGACTCACCACGCTTGCCACCCAAGCACAAACGTTGGCCTACAACGAGCAGGGTGAGCTGACCGTCAGGCCGGTGACGCTGCACCTCATCCCCTATTTTGCATGGTGCCACCGCGGCAGCGGCAACATGAAGGTGTGACTTCCGCAGGATGTCAAGGCCGCCCGACCGGCCATGCCTGCCACCTTAGCCTCAACAGCTGAGGTCGCCTCCTCGTCTCCCTCACCGGCCCTGCGCAGTGTCAACGACGGTCTTGTGCCGGCCGACGGGAACGACCGCTCCATCCCCTACTTCCACTGGTGGCCCAAACAGGGCACGACGGAGTGGGTGAGCTACACCTTCCCGGAGCCTAAACGCATAGAGAGTGCCACCGTCTATTGGTACGACGACCAGCCGTGGGGCGGCTGCAAGGTGCCCGAGTCGTGGAATATCGAATACCGGACAGCCGACGGCAAGTGGTTGTCCGTTCCCGAAGCTGACGGCTATCCCGTGAAGAAGGGCAGTGCCTGCACGGTCAATTTCACTCCTGTGACTGCGAATGCCGTGCGCCTCCATGTGAAGCAACCCGAGAAATTCTCCTGCGGACTCTTCGAGTGGACAGTGAAGTGAAAAAAGAGGGACGGGACATAATCGAAAACAGCGGATAAAGAGGGACAAATTCTCAGTCAAGGCGTTTTGTCAAACTATTTATCCGGATTCAGCCCCTGAGTTTTGCTCATTTGCCACCGGACAGGTCGTCGGTTGCAAATGAGCAAATTTGGTGGCACTTTTAAGGCACTGACAATCAGGAGTTTGAATTTTACAGACATTTCATAATGCCCGAAAACCGGTCTGAAACGGGCTCTTCGGGCTTGCAAAAGGGCCACAGTTGACGCGCAACTGTGGCCCTTTGAGCCTCCAAGTGTAGCCCTTTTGCAAACTCGAAGGGGCCAAACGGGAAATCGGAATGACTTTTTCGGCCTTGCGAGACCGCTTTCCCATTCTATTTGGCGAGTTTTTCCGGAGGTGCTTTTGTAAAGGTTGTTCTGCTGCAACCGTATGGATTGCCACGACACAATGCAATCGTTTGCATTTCTGTTTAACAGTTGATTTAAATCAACTTGGAGGCATATTCGGAAATAAAAGCGTAACTTTACGGCCGTAAACCGGAATTTATTAGCAAATACTGACCAACATGAAAAGATTCTATTCAACCATTATCGCACTCGTTGCGACCGTCTCCATGATGGCCCAAGGTTGGCCGTCTAACTATGGCGGCGTGATGCTGCAAGGTTTCTCGTGGGACTCATACGTGGACACGCAGTGGAGCAACCTCGAGAGCCAGGCCGACGAACTGTCGCAATACTTCAACCTGATATGGGTTCCGCAAAGCGGCAACTGCAACACTTCGCACAACGTGATGGGTTACACGCCCGTGTATTATTTCAACCAGAACTCAAGCTTCGGCACGGAAGCGCAACTGCGCTCCATGATCAAGGCCTTCAAGAATAAAGGTACGGGCATCGTGGCCGATGTGGTGGTGAACCATCGCAACAATCTCGGAGTCGGCGGATCGTGGGTGGACTATCCTGCCGAGACCTATAATGGTGTGACCTACCAAATGCGCTCCACCGACATCGTGGCCAACGACGATGGCGGACAAACCAAAACATGGGCCACGGCCAACGGCTATTCGCTCAGCAGCAACAACGACGAGGGCGAAGGCTGGAGCGGATGCCGCGACCTCGACCACAAGAGCGAGAACGTGCAAAAGGTGATCAAGGCCTACGTGAAATATCTCGTAGACGACCTCGGCTATACCGGTTTCCGCTACGACATGGTGAAAGGTTTCAACGGCAGCCACGTGGCCGACTACAATGATGCGGCCGGCGTGGCCTACTCCGTGGGCGAATGCTGGGACAGCAACAGCACCATCAAGAACTGGATCAACGCCACGGGCAAGAAGAGCGCGGCCTTCGACTTTCAGTTCCGCTACAATGTGCGCGATGCCATCAACACCAACGACTGGAGCAAACTCAACAGCACTAACAATCTGGTGCATGATGCCGGCTACCGTCAGTGGGCCGTGACATTTGTGGAAAACCACGACACGCAATATCGCAGTGCCTCCGAACAGCTCGACCCCATCCGCAAAGACACGCTCGCCGCCAACGCCTATCTGCTCGCCATGCCGGGAACGCCCTGCGTGTTCCTGCCCCACTGGAAAGCCTACAAGAGCGAAATCAAGTCGATGATCGACGTTCGCCGCGCTGCGGGCATCACCAACACGAGCACCTACACGAACATTTCTTCCGGCTCTACGCTCTATCGTAACACCGTGACGGGCACCAAAGGCAAACTGCTGGTGTGCCTGGGCAATAGGGCAGGGGCATCTTCGGCTCTTGGCGGCTACACCAATGTGCTCAGCGGCTATCACTATGCCTACCTGCTTGACAACTCTCTCGAAACGGCCTTTGCCGACAAGTCGTCGGGCACTTACGAGACCACCATCCCCGTGAAGCTCTCGGCCGTTTCGGCCACGAGCGGCGCAAAGCTCGTCTACACCACCAACGGCAGCACGCCCACGGCAAGCAGCCCCTCGGTGGCATCGGGCCAGACGGTCAATATCACTTCTTCCTGCACACTGAAAGTGGGCTTGTTGAAGAACGGCAGCGTGTCGGGCATCGTCACCCGGGAATACACCATCAAGCCTTTCGAGGCCCACACGGCCACGGTCTATTTCAAAGACCCGGGTTGGTCGGCTGTATATTTCTACGCTTGGGACAGCAAGGGCACTCTCAACGGCTCATGGCCGGGCAAGATCGTGACCGACACAAAGACGATCAAAGGCGCAAAGTGGTATTACCGGACCTTCGACATCAATGCCTCCAACTACACGTTCAACATCATCTTCGGCCAAGGCAACGGCAAGAAGCAGACTGTCGACATCGGTCCCATCAGCGACGACCGCTACTATGAGTTGGCAGGAGAGGTCAACGGCAAGTTTACCGTGGCCGACATCACCTCAAACATCACGACAGGCATCGACGGGACTATGGCCGACAATGCCGTGAAGCGGGCCGACAATGCCTACTACACGCTGCAGGGCATGAAGCTCGCCGGCCGACCTTCCGTTCCCGGAATATACATTCACAACGGTAAGAAGACGGTCGTGAGATAACGCCCGCCGCAACCGAAAACTCCCTAAAAGCCAAGAAGAGCAGACACATCCAAAAAGTGTCTGCTCTTTTTCGTTTATATGAAATGAAAGTCTTACCTTTGCACCCGACACAAACCAATATCAACATGCTACATTCCTATCAACTAAAACCGGTGCTCCTTCTCTCGGCACTCTTTATCTTCTTGCAGATGCAGGCCCAAAAATACGTGGGCGGCGACATCTCCTTGCTCCCTTCCTACGTGGAAAACGGGGCGAAGTATTATGACCACGGCGGAAATGCCATTGCAGACCCACTCGCTTTCTTCAAAGCTGAAGGCATGAACGCCATGCGCGTGCGGCTGTTCCACACACCCGCCAACGCCTCAACGACCGAAAAGGGGGAAGGTGTGAAGCAAGACCTTGCCTACGTCACCCGGCTGGCTAAGCGCATCAAGGAGGCCGGAATGAAACTGATGCTCGACTTCCACTACTCCGACTCGTGGGCCGACCCTGCCAAACAGTGGCTGCCCAAGGCTTGGGCCGGACTCTCAGAGAGCGACCTGCAAGACTCGATTTACAACTACACCAAGCACGCACTCACCACACTGACCAAGGCCGGGGTCGCCCCCGACTTCATACAGACGGGCAACGAAATCAGTTATGGCATGGACTGGGGAACTGATGCCGGCAATGCCAAGTATTGCTATCCCTCCTCCCCTGCTGCCAACTGGGATCGTTTCGCTGCCCTGCTTCGCCGGGCTACAGCCGCCTGCCGGGAAGTGTGCCCCGCTGCCAAAATCATTCTGCACACCGAACGCGTCTCGGCCAACACCTCCCTCCAGAGAGATAATGCCGGCTATGCGGCCCTTGCCAACTTCTACAACAAGATGCAGGGCTACGCCATCGACTACGACATCATCGGCCTCAGCTACTATCCCTACTTCCACGGGGCCTTGGGTGAACTCGACGGGGCCGTGTCACTGCTCGAAAAACAATATCCGGAAAAGGACATCATGCTCGTGGAAACGGGTTATTCCTATAAATATGCCATGGGAGGTGACTACAACTACACCGCCACCTACCCTCTCACAGATGCCGGACAACGGGCTTTCACCCGCGATCTCATTGCCCTGCTCAACACTCACGAGCGCGTGACGGGCCTCTTCTGGTGGTTCATGGAAGCCAATGAGTGCGGTCTCACGTGGGGTGTAGACAACGTGACGGAACACTGGTACAATGCTTCGCTCTTCGACAACACCACGGGCCGTGCCACCTCCGCTCTCTCTGAACTGAAGACTTTTGCCGGAACAAGCAACGGTATCGCCACCGTTTCGGCCCTCAAACAGCCAATACCTGACAACCACTGGTATTCCCTGACGGGCATGCGACTCCCCGCCCGCCCCACCATCGGCGGCATCTACATCCACGGGGACAGGAAGATGGCAGTCGGGAAAGTTGACAAGTAGACGGGTAGGCCGGTAAACAAGTTGTTTGTCATATAGGATATGAAGATTCTATGGAAGCAAAGCAAACAACTTGTTTACCGGCCTACCCGTCTACTTGTCAACTATAACTCGTTTACTTGTCAACCATAACTCAATACGCCACCTTTATTCCCACAAAGAAACTGCGGGGAAGCGAAGGGCCGTAGATGTAGTCGGCATCGCGGTTCCAGCCCTTGTCGAAGTCTTTTTGAAAAGCATTGGTGAGGTTTTGTATGCCGCCATTCACCTCCAGTCTTACCATGTCATAGACCGTGAAGGTGTAGGCCAACTTGAGATTGAGCGTGAAGAAAGTCGGCGTATGCACCGCCACCGGTTTGTCGACACCCGAACCGGCCACGTGTGGCACCAGCATCTTGCCCGTGTAGTTGCCCGAGAGCGAAGCTGTGAGACGGCGAAGCGGAGTGACATTGGCTGTGAAATATCCGTAGAAATTGGGCGTGCGCAGCATCTTTCTTTCTGCCGGAGCCTTCTCGTCCCACTCCACGGCATCGCGATAGAGGCTCTTCTGCCACGTGATGCCGCCCTGCAGACTGAACCATGAGGTAAAGGCGGCCTTGCCTTCCACGTTAATGCCCCACACATTGGCGGCATTGGCGTTGTAGCGTTCATTGATGCCGTTGCCGAACTCGTCTTTTTCATCCAACCGTCTTTCAGCAAACACGTTGTCCAACCGGGTGTAGAAGCCCTCCACGAGCAAGTTGGTCTGTACGCTGCCGAAACGCCTGTACAGGTCGGCCGAGAGGCTCAGGCTGTGCGACTTCTCCTCTTTCAGTCCTTTGGCCAGCCGCGTCACCACGCGCTCGCCGCCGGCCACGGTGGTGTGCAGGTCTTCGTCAAACGCTTGAGGGGCCCGGAAACCGCCGGCATAGACCAACCGTAAGTTGACATCGGGCACGGGATTGTACCGCAGGTTGACGCGTGGTGAGAAGATAACATGGCTGATGAGATTGTGCTTGTCGAGCCGTCCGCCCACGAGCAGGCCCCACCGCGCGTTCTTCCACTCGTTTTGCAGATAAGCACTTGAGATGCGCACGTGCTGGCTCATGCTGTAGTCGTAGCCCAGGGAGCGGTCTTTCAGCCCGTCGTAGCTATATTCCGCGCCCACGGTGAAGTTGGCGGGCATGAAAAGCAGGCGGGTGAAATCATGCACAAACTGTGCCCCCACTATCATGCTGAGGTCTTCCGTGCGACTGTAAGCCTTGCGGGCCGCCTCCACACTCTCGGCAGAACCGTCGCCCGTGCCGCCGTAGTAGCTCTTGCGATGCACATTCTCGAAAGAATAATAGGCCAAGAGATGATTGCGCTCATTGGGCGTATAGAGGTCATAGTTCAGTCCACCGCCATGGATAGTGTGGTCGAGCTGCTCGGCGATGTTGGCTTCGTGGGCCGGCACATGCAGCATGTTTCCACCCCGGCGATACTCGCTCAGCCCGTGATATTGCAGCGAGAGCCTGGAGTAGTCGGTCAACCGCAGATAGGAGTTCAGGCCAATGGTCTGATTGTGCAGGTTGGGCATCTCGGTGTAGCCGTCGCCGTCGTGGTCGTAGCCCGCCCGGTAGCGGTTTTGCCCGTAGACATAGAGACCGGCCTTGTTGTTCTCCGTGACGACGGAAGCATTCACCGTGGTATTGTTGTCAAACCGGCTCTTGCCTCCTATCGACATCAGTGAGTGGCCCACCTCAGCCGAGTTGCCCGTAGGCTCCTTGGTGATAATGTTGATGGTGCCGCCGATGGCCGATGCGCCGTAGAGGGCCGAACCGCCCCCGCGCACCACTTCCACGCGCTCAATCATGTTGGCCGGAATCTGCTCCAGTCCGTAGACGCCTTGCAAGGCCGAGAACACGGGGCGCGAATCGATGAGCACCTGCGAATAGTGCCCGTCGAGTCCGTTGATGCGCACCTGCGTGAAACCGCAGTTCTGGCAGTTGTCTTCCGTGCGCACTCCGGGTTGGAAGTTGAGCCCTTGGGCCAGGCAGGTGGAATGGGTAGATTCAAAGAGTTTTGTATCCAGAACATTCACCACTGCCGGCGACTCCCTGCGCAACGTTTGGTTGCGGTTGGCAGAGACTACCACCTCGTCGAGCGCCACCTCGTCTTCATCCACTTCAAAGTTCACTTCCGCCGTCTTGCCCTTCACGATGGCCACCTCCCGGCGCTGCGACCGATAACCTGTGGCCCGCACCTCAATGGAGAGCCGCCCCTCGGGCAAGTCTTTCAGCAGATAGTGGCCCGTGGCATCGGTGGCCGTCTTGATGAGTGTGCCCACGACAAACACTCCGATGCGCGGCAGGTGCTCCTGCGTTTTCCGGTTCACGACATGTCCCACGACATTGGCATCGGTCTTGTCCCGGCCCGAATCTTCGGCCCGACCTACCGATGACAGTCCCAGACAGACCAACAACAAGAGGGTCTTGACAAGGACTGATTGATTTTTTCTCGTTTTTTGTTTCATACTTGTTTCTTTTTTACTTCGTTCACCGCCCTACTTGTTGTCGACTCCTCAAGTCTGCCGGCTACTCATTTGTTGCTACCAACTTCTTGCTAACAAGTTGTAGGTAGGGCAAAAGTTTTCTCCCAATGGCCGCATTGATGGCAAGTGAAGGGAAAGTCCACAAAACGCAGTTTTCCCCTTTACGCTATCGTGGCAGGCCACTTTGACGGTGTACCGTTGCCGAAAAAGGAAGTTCTTTTGCTCAGTACAAAGGTAGCGAATATTTATGTACGAAACAATACCTAATATAGATGAAAAGCTACCCCGACCATTCCAACACAAAGCAAACGGCCTCCCCTCCCAGCATGGGCGGTCTGTCAGAATGTAAATATGTTTCTTCTCCGATTTGGTTTTCAGCCGATTCCATCGTATCTTTGCATTGGCAAGGGAAGCGCGAGAGCGTTTCCCTTTTTTAGTCCTCTACTGCCTTGGAGCGTCGTTCGGCCCAAATGGGCTTGTAAAAGGGCCTCTTCGGGCTTCTCGGTCGGGCCGGATGAGCTTTCAAGTGTGGCTCTTTTGCAAAGTCGGTCGGGCCGGATGAGAATTTTGATGGGGCAGATAGGGATAATGGGACGGATGGAACAAGGCGGGAAGACGTATGGGAGGATATACTGTGTAAGGCTTTTTCAAAAGATTTAATAGTTCGTACTATATAGGACTTTAGCCCCAACCCTTCAAGGAACTTATCAAGACATCATTAACATCTATCACCTGACACCTATCACCTCCCCCTCGTTCAGCCCCCCACCCCCTAACTTAGCTACTCTTTATACACATCTTTTTAACATTATAAAGCATTGATAATCAGCGATAT
>OGFR01000686.1_pt1 | contig 22649 bp, 22 predicted proteins | sample 1571001 | NCBI WGS metagenome assembly OGFR01 (sample SAMEA2582064, study PRJEB24529) | metagenome | biome: Human gut stool | place: China | collected 2011 | reverse complement strand
GTAACATCTAAAATTTCAACAGCTGTATTACCTTCTACATGCGGTGCATGTAAGGTTTTTACTATATCTTGTAAGTGTTTCATATACAATCTCCTTTACACGCAAAGGAAAGCAGCCCAATACGAGCTGCTTCGCCTGCTAGTCTATAATTTGCTGTTTCTCTTGTACATTACGTTCAGTAACAGCGCTTTTTGTGCTATAAACAAAAGAATCAGGCAAAACCATTCCTAGTTGTTCTTCTGCGATTTGTTGGATACGTACAGGAGACTTCAAGGAAGCCACTTCAACGTCCAATGCATCGTTATCTTTTGTTAATTGTACTACAGCTTGCTGTGTTTTAACTACCTCATAGCCTAACTTTGTACTGTATGCATTCATAACCATCATGATAAGCAAGCATGCAACTAATGCAGCAATACCATATACAACTTGCCACATCATAGGGCTTAAATCTAAAGCTACGTTTGCACTACGTCTTCTCCCTTGTGCAATGACCAACATATCACCTTTTACTTGGCCCACAACAGCCTTTCTCGCTAACATAACACTTAACCCCTTCCAAATCTACAACTTTACTGCTACGCGCAATTTAGCGCTTCTAGCTCTCGGATTAACTTCAATCTCCCCTATACTTGGCTCTATAGCCTTATTCTTTGCCTTTACAACTGCCTTGTGATTACAAACACACACAGGCAATTGTGGAGGACATATACATGCAGTACTTAACTCTTTAAAAGTTTGCTTTGTAATTCGATCTTCCAAGGAGTGGAATGTAATAACTCCAATCTTTCCCTTTGGTTTTAACATCGATACAGCATCTACAAAACTATCATGCAAAATTGCTAATTCTCTATTTACTTCAATACGTATAGCTTGAAACGTCCGTTTTGCCGGATGAGGTCCATCTTGTCGCGCCTTTGCAGGTATTGCATTCTTAATAATTCTAACTAACTCACCAGTAGTAGTAATTCTTTTTTCTTGGCGTGCTTCAACAATAAACTCAACAATCCGTTTAGCCCATCGTTCTTCCCCATAGTCGCGGATAATTTGCAGTAATTGTTCACTGTCATATTCATTAATAATTTCCTCTGCCGTGAGAGGTGCATCTTTATCCATACGCATATCAAGAGGTCCATCATTCATATATGAAAAACCTCGTTCAGGGGTATCTAGTTGATAGCTTGATACGCCAAGATCAAATATAAAACCATCTACTTCATAGATGCCCGCATTTCGGAGGGCTTCTTTTAAGTTAGAAAAGTTTGTAGGTATTGTTAACACCTGACATTTCAAATCAGATAAACGCTGTCGAGCTACACTCAAAGCATCTTCATCTTGATCTAAACCTATAATCATGCCTTCTGGGTCTAGCATCTCGCCCACTGCGTGAGCATGTCCTGCCCCACCAAGGGTACAGTCCACATAAATGCCTTTTGGATTAGTTACGACGGAGTCCACCGTTTCACGTAAGAGTACGCTAGTATGATTAAATTCCATCATAGCCTCCTATAACATAATCCCTTCAAGCCCTTCAACTAATTCTTCCATGCTTTCAGCCACTTGCTCATCATAGAAATCGTATTTTTCACGGCTCCAAATTTCAACGTGGTCTCCAGCACCTACAATAACAGCCTGTTTATCAAGGCTTGCATATTCACGTAGTGGTACAGGAATGAGGACACGACCTTGTTTATCATATTCAAGTTCAGCAGCACTACCAAAAACAAAACGTTTTAAGGCACGCACGCTAGCTTTAGTGGAGGATTGTGATTGTAAAGCAGTAGAAATTTTTTTCCACGCCTCTTCGGTGTAAATAGCCAAGCAGTTATCTAAGCCTTTTGTAACGATGCACAAATCGCCTAGTTGTTCACGTATTTTCGCAGGTATAATCATCCGCCCTTTTGTATCAATGGTGTGATTATATTCGCCCATGAACATACGTATCACCGCCTTTCACTATTTCTTATCCACCACTATATGGTAAATTCTACCACAATTCCCCACCTTTCACAATAAAAAATCCATTTTTATCCCACTTTTTTATATTTTTCTTGTTTAATCTTTATTTTTCTCCGCTTTTCTACAATACATATGTTCGATTAAATATTTAAAACTAATCAATTTAAACCACTCTCCACCACAATGGTGAAATACCACTCCTCAGATGGACATAATCCCCACTTTTAAATGTATTATGTTTAGCAACTCATAAAAGTTAAAGATATTTAGGACTATATTCAAAAAAGCACAAAAAACCTCATCAATGTACAACACATACATTGATGAGGTTTTTCTCTATTTATATAGTTTTGATTATAGTATTAGAATTTAGATTCGATAGCCGCTTGAAGATCGCCTTTAGGTAAGAAACCAATTTTACGGTCTACTACTTCACCATCTTTTAAGATAACGAATGTAGGCAATACTTCAACTTGTAAATTACGTGCTAATTCTGGTTCTTCATCAGCGTTTACTTTTACAAAGTTAGCTTTACCTTCAAGCTCACCTGCAATTTCTTCAATGATTGGCATCATACGTACGCAATAACCGCACCATGGAGCCCAGAAGTCAACAACAGTAACACCACCTTGGTTTACTAAATCTTGATATTCAGCAGTTTTTAAGTCTTTTAATTCGCTCATTGTACCCTCCTACGGTAATTGAACTAATACACAATCTTGAATGACATGCAGGTCTAAAGCATGTGCTTTTTCAACAACAGATGGTTTATCCGCCCCCGGTTGCAACCACACAATAGAAATGCCAAGTTCTTTGCATTCATCAAGTGCAGCTAATCCCGCTGCTTCTGGCACAACAAAATCTACCACAGCAGGCACAACAGGAAGTGCAGAAAGGCTAGAGTAACACGTGTCTCCATCTATATCTGCAATATTAGGATTAACTGGATATACTTCATATCCGTGATCTTTAAGACATTTATAAATCTTATAACCGAACTTTTCGGTTTTATGGGTAGCTCCAATAACGGCCCATACTTTTTGATCTAAAGCTTGTTGAATTGTCATTTCGACCACCTCTTATATACTATTATAAATAAATATCGAACATTGTCAATATATTATATCGAATTATATAGTTAAAGAATTATTCTCTTTTAGCAATCATCCTATAACATAAAGCAATACTATTCTATTACTCTATTCTTTAATTTGTATCTCAATCGTTTTCTGACTAAGACTAGGTAAATTTAAATCAATCTCAATTAATTCAGATAAACTAATTTCTCTACGACTAAATGTATGAGCTTCAACTAAGCCGCCGGCAATAGCTAGTTCACCTAAAATTCTATTAGGAGACCATTGACTTTCACGTAATTCACGAATAGTAATACTTTTTTGTCGTTTAGATAATCTATGCCCTTCAGAATCAATTAATAATGGAGCATGTCCATAAGAAGGTATTTGTATATTTTTAGATGTAAAACTAGATTGTAATGTTTTATATAAATATATTTGCTGCCCCGTAGTCTCTAGTAAATCGTCTCCACGAATGACCTCCGTTATCCCCATAGCAATATCATCCAGTACGACAGCTAAATTATAGGCATACATACCGTCACCACGACGCAATACATAATCATCTAATTCACCTTCCAAATGAATATGTTGAAAGCCTTGCCAGCGATCTACAAAATCTATATCACAGGAATTAACGGCTAAACGCAAAGATGGTTCCTTAGATGTCATAAACTCTTTTATCAATTTATCCTCTAGATGACGACAGTGTCCATCGTATCGATGAATTATTTCCCCAACGTGGGGCGCCGAAGCAATAGACTGGAGCCTTGTACGATTACAAAAGCAAGGATAAATTAGTTTTTCTAATGCAAGATGTTCTAATATGTCTCTATAATATGTTTGTCGCTCACTTTGCCAATACGTTGATTCTGGTCCACCAACACGAGGCCCTTCATCCCATTCAAATCCTAGCCACTCTAAATCATCTAATAGAGCTTCCCCTAACTCACGTTTAGAGCGTTGGGTGTCTATATCCTCCATTCGCACAACATACTGCCCTTTTTGTTGTTTCGTAGAAACATAAGATAAGAGGGCTATCCACACATTGCCGAGATGGATATATCCTGTGGGACTTGGAGCAAATCGACCTTTCATAATGCCCTCCTGTAGTAGAAAACAAGTGGCATATCCCGTAGAACTACACAGAATATGCCACTATACATGATATAAAACGATTATCCTAGAGAAATAATGTTATCGAATACCTTACCAGCATCTTTAATTTTTTGTTCGTTTCCCATTGTACAAATATGATTGTCCTTCAATACAGGTTCAACCACATCTGCTAAAGCAACGATATCCTCTGGTTTACAAGCGATAACTTGTTTACGAAACTCTACCTTATCCTCTAGTTTAGTACCGCTAAAATACATCCCCATCGCACGTGGACCACGCAATGCAGGAGTCATTGGTAAATCTAAAGAACTCATAGTACCGATAATATATTTACGCATCTCACGATCAGTCAATGTGAACTCACGAAGGTATTGAGGTAACTCTTTATATACATTTAATGTTTCTACCAAGTTTGGATCGCGATAGCTACAGAAAATCATATTACCATCGTCGTAAAAGTTTGCAAAGGCCCCGTAAGCACCGCCTTGTACACGAATACGAATCCAAAGATATTCATAACGTAAAATCGTTTCCAATACACTCATTGGACCTACATGTTTATACCCATGGTCTATAAAGTTACCACCTTGAGCTACATATTGAACCTTACCAGCTGTAACGATACCATCATTACCAGACAAACGTGTAATCTTTAATGTATCATTACTTAACTCAGTAGTATCCCAAGTTTCAATCAATGGTTTCATGAGATTTTCAAAGGCTTCTAATTCGCCTTCTTCACCAACGAACATGATATCTACATTATTAGCACGGAAAATCTTACGAGCCACATCAGCTAATTTTTCTGGCAATAATGGTAATGCCGCAGGATTAGAAGCCAATTCGCTAATCTTTTGATAATAACCAAAGTTACCATTATCTCTAAATTTACCAACTGCAGATACTTGTGCCATAACACGTTGACTTACAATGGAATTACCACGACGAAATGCTTCATTATCCCAAATAGCTTTGCTTTCTTGAACAAGTTCAGTCAAGCGTCCATCGTTACTATAATCTGCTTTTTGTACTACTTCGTTAATCAAGCGACATAAGTCAGGTAATTTAGAATGCAAGGCTTTAGCGCGAACAATCATGAGAGGAGTAAATTCATCACGCTTACCATCTTTACTAATAGCCGTAATATCTGAGCTTAAACCGCCAAGATTCATATTGATATCTTTCGCCAATGCTTCGTAGCCACGTTCAGATGTGTCGATACGACCGATAATATCACTTAGAATATCGGCATAGAACAACTCATCTTCTGTAAGACAACTTAAATTAAAGTAAAGACCTACATAGTTGATACCTTTTGTGAAAGTAGGTACAAAATGTACTGTAGTGTTGCCAATTTTACTTTCACGACGTTCTACCTCTTCAATATTAGGATTTAAATCAGATAATTCAAGCAATGGAATCGACGCCAACGCTTCATCACTATCTGGAGCTTCTTGACGAAGTTTAAGTCGTTTTGTTTGCTCTACAATTGCTTCGATTTCTTCTGGAGACATCTTAGCTTTTACAGCAGTTAAATGCTCTTTAACCTCTGCATCCTTGCGCTCTTGAAGACCACGTTCAGGATAAATAGAAACAAGCACTTTATGATTGTTATTTAAGATAGATTGACGAATCAAATCTTCAAAGTACGTACCAGATAAGCCTTTACGAATATTCACTAATGCTTCTTCGTAGTGTAATAGCTCCAGTGGGTCATTGTCATATAGCCAGTTATCCATCATACGGATAACATAAGCTAAACCGATTGGGCGACCACCAAAGTCGCTTTCACGAAGAGCAAACTCAATACTATTTAAGGAAGCTTCTAATAATTCTTTATCTAAACCGTTATCACAAAGTTCTTGCAATGTAGATTCCACAATACGCTGCAAGTCAGCTTGTTTATCGAGATTAGAACCAGTTGCTTGCACGGTCCACAAAGGTTGACGAATGCTATCAAGATAATAACCACTCACATCAGAACCGATACCGGCTTTCACCAAAGCCTGTTTAAGAGGAGCCGCAGGAGATGTCAACAATGCATGTGTTAATACCTCAAAAGCCAAGCTATGCTCAGGAGTTACATCAGGTAACACATAGGCAAAGGAATGTAAAGTTCGGTTGTCTGTTGGCTCTTCAGAACCTACGCTATATGGATAACTTACCACTTTACCTTCCGTAAATGGCGTTTGTATACCAACCTCTGTATTAACCTCAATAGCATCAAAATGACTTAAGTACTCATCATTCAAAAATGCCAATTGCTCTTCAATATTCATATCACCATAAAGGAAGATATAACTATTGGACGGATGATAATGAACTCGATAGAACTCTTGGAACTCTTCATAAGTTAAGTCTGTAATATGGTCAGGATCTCCACCAGAATCAACACCATAAGTGGTATCTGGGAAAAGTTCACGCATCATTTGGCGTTCTAGAACGGAATCCGGGGAGGAATAAACCCCCTTCATCTCATTGAATACAACACCTTTATAAGTAAGTTCATCTTCCGCATTATCTAGTTCATAATGCCAGCCCTCTTGCATCACGATTTCTGCATCATCGCGAACGCGTGGATACAATACAGCATCAAGATATACGTCCATCAAATTGTGGAAGTCTTTATCGTTTTTGCTGGCTACAGGATACATCGTTTTATCAGGATATGTCATAGCGTTTAAGAACGTGTTTAAAGACCCCTTAACAAGCTCAACAAATGGCTCTTTCAAAGGAAACTTACGAGAACCACATAAAACGGAATGTTCCATAATATGTGCTACACCAGTACTATTATGTGGTGTTGTTCTAAAAGCGATATTGAATACTTTATTAGAATCTGGTGAATCAATATAAATTAAACGTGCACCAGACTTTTCGTGTTTCATTTCATAAGCGGTACCATTGATCTCATCAATGCGCTCAATGCGGTCAAGGCGAAAGCCAGAATAAACCTTATTTATTTCCATGCTGTCCCTTCTTTCTATACTAATATAATGATTTCTCTCTGAATAATTTATTATATCATATCGATGACTCTATATATAGATGTTAAGAATAATTATCGAATTATAAAACCCCATAGGCAAGTATACCCATGGGGTTCATATTATTTATTATGTTGCATCTGCCACTTTTGATTGCGACGCAAGGTTAATAAGCCTTCTAACACGGCTTCAAATTGTATAAAGCTCAATGTATATGGTTGATACATATCTGGTACAACCTTGTAAGTAATAGTAACCTCAGACTTATCGTAATCATAGAAGATACCATGTAAATTACTCATTGTTGTATAACCAGTTTGAGCTTGTTCCAATGTTGGAATAGGCTGATTTTTTAGATTTCCTAGTAGATCGCTAATGAAACCTTCCTTACGACCTTGGTCATTGAGCATTTCATCCATAAAACTACGTAGACTATCCATGAAGTAATTAACCTCGTTGATCTAACAATAAGCCATTATGAATTACACGAACGGCATCTTTTACGCGATCTTCAGCAACAAGACAAGAAATACTAATTTCAGAAGTAGAAATGATTTCAATATTGATACCTTCTTGGCTCAAAATATCAAACATTTGCGCAGCTACACCAGGCTGTCCTAACATACCTGCACCAATAATGGAAACTTTAGCCATTTTTTCATCAATATTAACAGCTTCAATATCTACTGCTTTTTGTAATTCTTCTAATACTTCTCGAGCTAATACCACATCATCCATAGCTACAGTGAAGATAAGATCAGTTTTTGGCTCTCCCACAGAACGGATAGATTGAACAATCATATCTACGTCAACGTTTCTAGCAGCTAATGCTTTAAATACAGTCGCTGCAACGCCTGGTTTATTTTCAACGCCTACAAGGGCTACTTTTGCTGTATTTGTATCATCAGCTACGCCAGTAATTACGTGTTTATTTGCTTCCACAGTATAATCCTCCCGAATAATAGTACCTGGTTTATCACTAAATGTAGAACGTACATGAATAGGTACACCATAACGGAAACCCATTTCTACGGCACGCGGTTGCATTACACCTGCACCAAGGCGTGCCATTTCAAGCATTTCGCCATACGTTACTTCTTCTAATTTGAAAGCTTCCTTCGCCACGCGAGGATCTGTAGAATATACGCCGTCTACATCCGTAAAAATCTCACATACATCCGCTTTCATAGCACCTGCCAATGCAACAGCTGTTGTATCAGAGCCACCACGGCCTAATGTCACCATATCACCATATTCAGTTATACCTTGGAAACCAGCAACTACTACAATTTTACCTTCATCCAAAGCTTCAAACACACGATTAGGATCAACGCCCAAAATGCGACCTTTATTAAACGTATCACTACTTGTAATACCTGCTTGATCACCTGTTAAGGATACAGATTCCTGACCACGTTCGTTAAAAGCCATTGCCATCAATGCAATTGTTACTTGTTCACCTGTAGATAACAAGCGATCCATTTCACGACCATACGGCTTGGATGTAACTTGTTTAGCTAAGGCCACCAAGTCATCAGTTGTATCACCCATAGCGGATACAACAAGAACGATTTTATCGTCAGCTTGCTTCTCACGAAGAACGCGATCAACAATATTAAATATTTTTTCTGGTGTAGCTACGGAACTACCACCAAATTTTTTAACGATTAAGGCCACAATAATCCCTCATTTAACTATGTTTACTAAATATCAATATGCATATACTTTACCACAAACAAATAGCACTGTAAAGGGATGTACAGCAATTAATCCACTGGAGTGATACAAAACTCCTTTTTATGCGGACACTAAAAATCAAATAATATGTTTATAATATTATGAATATGCATTAAACAATCCTAACATGTATTAGCCATAATGCCATTAAATATCTACTATTAAAAGTTTAACTTTGCCTCATTATTAAACTATGTGAACACATAGATATACAAAAAGACCAGCCCTAGGACTGGTCTTTATTAGTTGTAATAGTTAATTAAGCAACTACGATATCTTTTTCGGATTCCCACAAGCCATGGATATTGCAGTAGGAAACAGCGATCAATTTACCGGATTTTTTCAAAGCTACTGCTAAAGTACCTTCAGAAACTGCTGCTACAGGACCTTCATTTGCAGTTGCACCGTCACCATGAACGTTGAACTCGATAGCGCCAACTTCGAATGGTAATTGAGTGCCTTCAGCTACGAAGTACAATTTAATCCAATCAATGTGATGTTCTACAGTGTTTGGATGTGCAATGTCTTTACCTACGGATAAAGTAACGTGGAATGTTTCACCTGCTTTTACAGTGTCAACTGTTTCGATAACAGGAACGTGTTTTTCAGTAGCGAAATCGCCAGATTTAATGTAATCATGTACAGCCATAGTTAACCTCCTGGTTAGTCTTATATACATACTTAATGTCAAGAATATTGAGCACCTCTGTGCTTATGACTATATTATACATTTTCGATATAGTTTTAGCAAGTTCTTTTTCGATTTTTTTCGATTTTTTTGAATTAACTCAAAATTCTATGCCTTTAGCAGCTTTTATGCCCTTTTCATAAGCATGCTTTACTACATTCATTTCCGTTACAGTATCTGCCATATCAATGATTTCAGGTTTAGCATAGCGACCCGTCAAAACAACATGAAGTCTTTCTGGCTTATTTTTAAGCATTTCCACTACAGAATGCACATCGATAAGCTCATAATTAATGGCATTATTTATTTCATCCATAACAATTAGATCCCATTTATCGGAGTTTACTTCCTCCACCAATGTCCGCCAAGCGGCTTGAGCTGCTTCTTTATGGCGAGCAAGTTCAGCTTCTCCTACTTCATCACGTTTATAGTAAATAAAACCCTTTCCCATAGAGCGAATTTCAACTTGATCACCTAGTTTAGCGAGACCTGCCAATTCACCATAACCATTACCGCTCTTAATAAATTGTAATATAAGAACCTTGAAACCTTGTCCGACAGCACGTAAAACAACGCCTAATGCCGCTGTTGTTTTACCTTTACCATTCCCTGTATTAACTAGAATTAATCCATGTTCTTCCATAATAGCTCCTTTAATATGAACTGTCCCGCAGAATGTAATTGTGATAACACATAGTCATATAAACCTATTAAATACATCTACACATCTATTACTTTTGGGCTTTATAAGCAGCACATGTATCAACAAAATGTTGTGCCCCTTCATCAGAGCCAGCAAAGTTCAAATGTAAGTAAGAAGCTAATACATTTTTTGTTGCATAGCCTCCGTCATACGATTGAGGTTTACGGCCTCCTTCTAAATGAAAAGCCCATGGAAAGTCATCTATAGTTGGCTCCATTGTAGAGAAATGGAACTCATGACCACGAATAGCTGTATTCATAGCGCCTAATAAAGTATCTCTCTTTGCAGTTGCTGTAACATACCCCACCTTTTGAAGCTTTTGTTGCATCACACAATTGGCAGGTACAATACCTACAGTTTTATATACAGAACCTTCGAAGTCATGAATGCTTTCACAAAGATACATAAGGCCACCACATTCGGCATAAATAGGCATACCTTGTGCATTAGCTTGGCGGATAGATTCCTTCATAGACTCATTGCTAGATAACTGGAATAAAAACATTTCTGGGAAGCCACCCCCAAATACAAGTCCGTCTACATCGGGAATTACCGAATCATTAAGCGGACTAAAGTAAACAAGCTCAGCCCCTTTTTCCTCTAACGCAGCAAGACTAGCTGGATAGTAAAAAGAGAACGCCTCATCATAAGCTACACCGATTTTCACACGTTTTTCAATGGATTTAACATCTATAGCATCTGGTAGTTCGATAGTTGGTGCATTGGTAGCAATTTCCAATAGTGCATCGAGATTTACCATCTTCTCAACAGCTTCTCGAATCGTATTAATCGCCTCTGTTGGATCGATTTCAGTAACTGGTGTAAGTCCTAAATGACGTTCTGGAGAATGCATACGATCATCACGATAAATGGCACCAATAACAGGTACCCCGATTTTATCCATCCCTTCACGAACCATACGCTCATGATTGGCTGAGCCTAAGCGGTTCAAGATGACACCACCAAAGTTTACCTCTGGGTCATAGTCACGGAAGCCTTTTGCAATAGCAGCTGCACTTTCACCCATAGCCTTGCAATCGATAACAAGTACCACTGGTGCATTTAACTGTTTAGCAATTTGAGCCGTAGAACTAACGCCTTCTCGACCACCATCATAGAGACCCATAACACCTTCAATAATGGCAAGGTCTACATCATGTGCCATTGTAGCAAAGAAAGGAGTCAACTTGTGAGGTGGCACAAGCCACGTATCTAAATTATAGCTGTCACGGCCGGATGCAATTTTATGAAAGCCCGGATCAATATAATCCGGGCCCACTTTAAAAGATTGCACCGTACGTCCACCATTTGCATAAGCGGCCAATAAGCCCGCTACGATAGTTGTTTTACCAACACCAGAATTAGTACCTGCAATGACAACACGTGGAATCTGTACTGTGTTCATAGATATTACCTCGTAATACGATGTGTTTGTTAACGATCCTTACGTTTTGCAAGAATTGTAGATAAGTAGTTGAGTTTAGTATCTTTTGGTATATTATCTAAACCTACGAATACTTGCTCATCAGGCAAACCTACACGGCTTATCATAACCGCATCATCTGCCATATTATGTTTAATCAAGGTTTCTTGTACTTCATCAAAGTTTTTATATACCTTCATGATAACTGCATCATCTGCAACAGCCAATACAGCATCGATTTTTTCTTTAGGCGCTGTAGCTGGAACGATGGCCAATACCTCTTCCTTCTCTACGATTGGATAGCCAAGGTGAGATCCGATAGCACAGAATGCAGTAACGCCAGGAATTGTTTCAATTTCATGCCCTGTGTTTTCAATCAAACGGTATACATACATATATGTGCTGTAGAACATAGGATCACCTAATGTTAAAAATACAACACTTTTACCTTCATCTAAGTAAGACAAGATAACGCGTTTAGCCTCTTGCCAGCCTTCCTCTTGCGTAGAATCATCCAACACCATTGGGAATACTACGGGAACAATTTCTGTATGTTCTTGGATATATGGGGATGCGATATCAAGGGCTACGGAACCATCTTTCTTTTCTGTTTTAGGTGTGATAATAATATCTGCTTCTCCTACGATGCGAGCAGCTTTCACAGTCATTAATTCAGAATCGCCAGGGCCTACGCCAATACCATATAATTTACCTTTCATGGGTATCTCCTATTCTTATAGTCACACTCTATTTATAATTGCAATATCTTTTATTATAACCAATTTATACAATATATACAAAGATACTATTTAATATTTGGAATTGCAGGACGATGTGGGCTACGTTTGCCATACAAATCATCGATACAATCTTGCACATGTTGACGGAAAATATCATGAATCGCTTCATATTCACCTAGAGCACTATGAATTGGTTTAACCTCATATCCTGCTCCAGCGAGTTCATTCACTATGCTATCCTCTTCGTCACCAAATAAATCATTTTGTGCATGATCCCCGAGTACCAATAATAAAGGATGTACATAAATTGTTTTTGGACGTTTACCATCAAGCCATTCCCAAGGCATTGCTACATCTGACACATATGGTGCATTTTCAAGTACAGCAATACGCACATTTGTAAGTCCATTACGGATTAGCTTAAACTGTAAATTACCATATGAAGAATTGCCAGAACCAAGACCTCCATGACCGACCAATAACAAACCATCATCTTTGGAAATATTAAGAGATTTAATGAAACGGTCAATCAAGATTTGGTAATCATCTGGGTGCTCTTCTTGTCCCATATAGTATACGAGAGGTCTACCTACACGCAATACTTCGAGTTGTCCTTCCCCTTCATGAGCAAGGATATTATTTTTCAATTTATCGAACTCTTCACCACCGGTGAAATGAAGTGGCTGCACATATACATGTGTATAACCTTCTTGAATCAGTTTTTCTAACGCTCCTTGTTCAGTAGGAATCTCAATACCACGCTCACGTAAGCGCTTAACGATGATACGAGAGGAAAAAGCTAATTCTACAGTATAATCCGGATACGATTTACGAATATGTTCTACTACGGAATCGATATTATGTTCACGAGCACTGTCCACAGTGGATCCAAAGGCAACAACTAAGATAGCTTGTTTCATGAATGTCTCCTTATATTAACTAATAATGTATCTTAATCATACCATAGACCATCCTTTAGGGGCATACCGTGGTACGTATAAAATGGAAATTATTCTTATCTTTCATGGTAAAAGTAAAAATCCTCCTCATTGGATATCCAACAAGGAGGATTTTTATTAATGTGAAGGAGTGCAGTAATGTATGTCTAATTATGTAATAGCAAATATCAAGAAATCAAACCTTGCGCTTCCAAGCGAGAATTTGTCATCACAGGTTTTACGGATTCTCTAGGCATGGGCCGCTTCCGATCAGACATGCGGATAGCTTGACCTAAATGTTTCAAAAATAAATCTTGTACATGTGGATTTTCTCCAAGCCCTTCATTCCAGATGTCAACATTATAGCCTTCCTCAGCGAGTAAAGCATAAATGGAATCGGAACGTTCACCGCCAAGATAGTCCATTAAATGTGTAGAACCTATGAGAGCCAATGGTACAACTAATAAATCTTTATGTCCCATACGATCCAAGAAAGTAAGAGCTTGTTTAAAAGTAGGGAAACCATTTGTAGTAAATACTACTACGTTTGGTGCTGCACCATACATCGCCTTTAATTGCAATGTACTGAACTCTAATTGATTTTGGCCATTCGCCATGAGCACAACAGATTTATTAAGTGCTTTTGTATTAACGTGACGAACAATGCTTTCTAATGTTGCTTCATAATCATCGGCATAATTTTTTACACCTAAAGAGGTAAGCAATGGTTTACCAATATTAACCTGACTAAAACCATATTCATTGCTATGTAAAAATTTTAATGCTTGTTTGCGCATTTGTTGGTAACACTGATCTGCCACCAATGTAATAGGTTGAATGTACACCTCATCGATACCCATACGAGCGAAATCTTGCATAGTCTCTGTGAAAGAAGAAATCTTATCTTCGTACTTCTCATTCCACTTCTCTACTAATGCATCAGATAAGAATACGCGGCGTACCTCCATATCACTATACATGGAACGTACTTTTTTCTCTATACTGCCAATGGATTTCTCCACAGCATCTTGGTAAATTGATCCAAAGGATGCAATAATTATGCCTTTCATATGTGACCTCCATATTACTCATATATGAAACAATTTTCACAATTGAAAACTGTTATCAACTACTATGTAATAATAGTACAAGATTAATCTATAGAAGTCAATGAGAAAAAATATCAAAATCAACCAAAATAATGTATAACCGATGCAACACCACATAAAAGAAGGAAAAATATAACAATAAACTTAATTCGACCTGTAAAGGTATCATACATTCTCTTGTCGCCAGCTGTGATTTTGCCAGAGCGATTATGGCGCCATAGATCAAAAACACAAGCAACACAAAGAATAATAATTAAAATATACTTCAAATCAATCATATAACTTGGTAAAGCAATATAATCGCTAAACAATGAAAGTCCAAATAAGCAATTCCCTAAGATACCAATTACAATTTTGACTATTCGTTGCCTAGCTATAATGACGAGATAATTCACCATTAATAAGCCAAAGAGACCAATTACAATATTCTCAAACATATCTACCCTACTAATTTAAAATCATAGTACTCTAATCTATTTAATATATACATTACACTATTACTTCAAAATAAACAAAATGGTGTTGAACTCAAAGGAGACCAACACCATTTTATTAACTAAGAATCATATTAAGATTTAAAAAAATACCTCCTTAGAATTAACAGTGTATTATTTCACACGCCAAGACGCTTTTAATAAAAGATGATATAACACATAAACATTTACATAAGGAATAATTAACCCAATTAGCCATATACCACTTAACATACTATCATGTAATCTACGAATAGATAACGTCGCAAATGCAATAAAAGGCCATATATATAGAATCATCAACCCCCATTCAGGAATGTAAATCATTGAGTAATGTTGATAAATTAAAATAACTATACCAACCAAAAAGTACATAATGATAGATATAAAAAATCTACCACCCAAAATGCCTAATATAAACTCTTCTCTGGTCGATCGACCTCGAATATCAATTAATCTATAAAATAATACAATCCAAGTAAATTCAAATATTCTTTCTATGATTTCTTTATTTAATTTAAAATTGGATATATTGTGTCCATAGGTAATAATCGTATTGCCTACAATATCATCGCTATTTGCTAACCCAAATTCATTGTTGGTTTCTATGCCAGGACAAAGTCCCAGGAAGAGTATAGGTAGAATATATATTATTGTGCCATTTATTGGATAAAAAGCACTATACAAAAAGGAGTTAGTAATGGACGAGAGTGATAATTCCATTCCCCACAATAAATGAATAATAATATAAATTCCCACTATATAAAGAATATTTATAATACTTTTCCCTATATCATGTAATCTAAATATAATTAGTATAATATAGCATATAAGAGCCATAATTTGCGAAATAATCGAACTAATATATTGATACTCTAAATTATTCGAAAACAATATGCTAATTATTATATACATAAATATTTTTTGTATGGAGATAAATAAACACCCAAATATATATGGTATTCTACCAATACGTTGATTAACTAATAAGGATTTCAAATTAACTTTGAATAGTGACAGTTCATTCTTTATATACATTAATAGCTCCTCGAAGCAGGTTTTAAATCATCAAATGCATCTTGTCGTAAAGGTACAAACTTATTATAATCCACTAAAATAGATTTTTGTTCATTATCATTATCTCTTACAAAAAAGAGATAATCAGGGCTATATTTTGAATAGTACAAATTTCCTGTTTCAGGATTTAATAATTTGTATGCAATTGCCATTCTATTTTTCCAATTTAAATACCCATATCGCTCCTTTATTACTTCTTCTAACTCAGGTGGGATTACACCTTTAAGCTCCCAATCTTTTTTTGCTTTTACACGCAAATCATAATGTAGGCCACTATCCTCAGGATAACTAAATTTAACATTGTTATCACCTTGTGCGCCTAAAGAAGCATCTACTAATGTTGTTTCATTAAAATTAAATTTTCCATCATTAAAATTAATATCTTTAGTATATAAGGTAAGATGAGCATGCGATGTATCTACATCTGTATTAGCACCATAGATTGGTCGAAAATCTGTAAGTTTTAACTCATTTTTTTTCGTAAAATCATCATTCTTATCAGTATTTTTACTGTAAATAAGATCAGGAAAACCAACATCAGCTTGAGTTGTTAAAATCAATCCATTATCAGAGGCTTTTTGAATAGATGCCTGTCCTATTTTATATGTCAAGCCTATTCTTTTATCATCAGGCAGTTCTTCTCGTACTTTTCCTACTGTACTCGTAGCTTATTTATAAATATAATTAAATAAAAAGATATGTTCTCTATATTTTTCATTATAATTTTATGACATTTTATTAACTAGAACTAAATCTTAGTATTATATCGACATAATTTATTCTTTTAGTTCCTACTTACATTATAAAATCATTACATATACTAGATGATTGACTTAGCTCCCTTTGGAGCGAAGAAAGTATAGACAACACTTTTCACGTTTTAATTTAGTATATGTCAAAAAAAAAAATATGGATATAAAAAATTAGTAAAATAAAATTACTCATGTATTCACATATTCATATCCTTATAACCAACAAGAATATAATTATAAAATGTACTATCATACTATATTCATCACATTAATTTATTAATACTTTCTTATTTTCTCTATACTTCTAGGGGTATAGGGTTTATTGACACTCCTTAGCCCCTCTGCTACGATTGATTTAAAGTTATATATATGCGATAAATCCATAGTTCTCATTATATTAGAACTATGTGAATGATTGCATATTAGTGTAGTTATAGTTATAAATTAGGAGTATAGAAATGAAAAAACAATTAGCTTTAGCATCCGCTATTCTAGGTCTTGCAGTATCCTTTGGTGCACCAGTTGTATCTAATGCTGCATATCAATTAAATGAAGAAGTAAAAGATCCTACACCAGCATTGAAAGAAGCCGCTGCAATTGGTGTTCGTACACATAATACAGAAGCTTTACAAAACTTGCCAAACAAGGATGCTATGGTTGTTATGAGCTTTGGTACAACTTATAAAGATACTCGCGTAAAAACAATCGATGCTACTGTAGATGCTATTAAAGCGGCTCACCCAAATACTAAAGTGATAACTGCTTTCACAAGCCATATTATTCGTGATCGCATCCAACAAAAAGAAGGTATAACATACCCTACACCTGAAGAAGCTTTAGCTGAACTTAAAAAAGATGGTTACACTCGCGTTGCATTGGCATCTCTAGATGTAATTCCTGGTATGGAATATAATTACGATGCAGCAGTATATAATTTATACAAAAATGATTTCAAAAAAATGACACTCGGTACATCTCTTATGTACTGGATGGGTCAAGAAAACCAAACTGACCAAGTTATTGAAACATTAAAAGCTGTTCAATCCCAATTCCCTAAATTAGGTAAAGAAGATGCTCTTCTTATCATGGCTCATGGTACTCCAGATCCTTCCAATGCATACTATTCTGTAATTCAAGACCGCATCCATACTCTTGGTATGAAAAATGTATTCATCTACACAGTAGAAGGTACACCAAATCTTGAACAAGTTATCCCTCAATTGAAATTACATGGTATTAAACATGTTACATTGATGCCTTTCATGATGGTTGCTGGTGACCATGCAAACAACGACATGGCTGGTAACGAACCAGATTCCCACAAATCCGTTCTTGAAAAAGAAGGTTTCAAAGTTGACACTTATATCCATGGTTTAGGTGAAAACCAAAACATCCGTAACTTATTCGTTGAACGTGCTAACGAAGCCTGGGATGCATTAGAAAAATAATCAATATAACTAAGATCGTTATTGCATATATAACATTCATAGGAGTACATCATGAAAAAACTACTACTCGTTAGTATCGCTTTGGTTATGATTGTACTAGCACTAGCTGGGTGTGGTAAAACCACATCCAGCTCTTCTGCTACTACGAAGGAATTGACCTTTAATGGTCAAACCTATACTGTACCAAAGGATCCACAAAAAATTGCTGTATTATCTAATTCTGTTTTATCTATGCTTTATGCTGTCGATGGTAAAGCCATTAGCCGTGCCAATACAACGGATAAATTAGCCCCAGAATTAGAAGCTCTACCCGCTCTTGGTCAAACTGCAAATATCAACATGGAACAATTATTAGGCTTGAAGCCAGATGTAGTATTGGGTTTAGTAAATCAACATAAAAAATATGAATCTCAATTACAAGCTAATAATATTCCAACCGTACTTTTTGATTACGATGGTATTAAAGATAATGTACCAATGTTAACATTCCTTGGCGAGTTAACTAATCATCAAGATAAGGCTAAATCTGTTATTACTACCTATGAAAGCAATATTACCAAGGTAAAAGATGCAGTTAAGAATCAACAGCCTGCACGTGTTGCCGTATTACGTGCCACAGGAAAGGGTGTAACTGCCGAAACTGATGAAGCAGTTACTGCATCCATGGTAAAAGAGCTAGGCATGACAAATGTTGTTGCCTCCCACCTAGAGGGTACAACCAAGGACAAAACTGTCCCTTACTCTCTTGAAACATTGACTGCAGATAATCCTGATATTATCTTTGTTGTTACAATGGGTAAAGAAGAAGAAATTACAAAAGCTATGAAACAAGCTATGACAGATAATCCTGCATGGGCTAATTTAAAAGCTGTACAAAATAACCGCGTAATATACTTACCATCTAAACTATTCCTATTAAACCCAGGTCTACAAACACCTGAAGCTATGGCACGATTAGTTAAAGAAGCATACGGTATTAATGTTACATTCTAACATATTGCATCATGCGAAAGAGGGCATCCCCCAAATAGGGAATGCCCTCTTTTTTATTAATATCAAGCTACTCAACTAATCCTTTTACGCGTACATATTTTTTATTATCAAATGTATCAAGTTGTACATCTACAGAGAATACATCTCTAAACAACTCATCCGATATAATTTTACTTGTCTCTCCTGACGTTATTAAATGACCTTCTTTTATAACAGCCATATAATGTGAATATTGAACCGCCTGTGTAAGTTCGTGAAGTACCATGAGAACGGTTAAATCTTGTTCCTTATTTAATCGTTTCAATAACTCCATAATTTCTAATTGGTGATTAATATCTAAATATGTTGTAGGTTCGTCTAAGACTAATAATTTTGGTTGCTGTGCTAGCGCCATAGCAATCCAAACGCGTTGCCGTTCGCCACCAGATAGGGATGGAATTAATTGTTCTCTCAAATGATTCGTTTTCGTAATATCTAACGCATAGTCAACGATTTCACGATCTTCTTTAGCCGTGTTTTTCCACCATGTTTGGTATGGATACCGTCCACAATATACCAATTCTTCTACAGTCATATCCTTTGGCATATTCGGTACTTGTGGCAAAAATGCCATTTGCCGTGCCAGATGATTTTGAGAATATGATTGTAACGGTTTATCAAATATGGTAATACATTCATGAGGACTATGGATATATCCGATCATAGATCGTAAAAGCGTACTTTTACCACAACCATTAGGCCCTATTAATGTCGTAATTTTACCGATAGGGACCGATACATTAATGTCATGTAGAATATGACGATTACCAAGAGTTACGGATAACTGTTTTACATCAATAGCGGTATTCATTAGTTATCCCTCCTCAATAGATACAAGAAGAACGGCGCTCCAAAAAATGCCATAATAATGCCCACTGGTACCTCTATAGGGCTCCACATAACACGTCCTATTGTATCACTGACAACAAGAACTAGGGCGCCTAATAATGCGGATCCAGGCAATAGATATGCATAGTCATTACCGATTATAAGACGTAACATATGGGGAATAACCAAACCTACAAATCCGATAAGCCCAGCTATACTTACAGCACCAGCCGCTAAAAGAGCAGCCACTGCAGTCATAATAAACCGTGTTTGTTCTACCTTAAGGCCTAATCCCTTTGCAGTTTCATCACCTAAACTTAAAATGGTAAGTCGTTTAGCTCCTAAACAGGCAAAAATAAGGCCAACTATAGCATATGGAAACAGCACTTCTACCTGAGGCCAACTGCGTGCAGCGAGTCCTCCTACCATCCAAAGCAATGCCCCTTGTACACGATCACCAAAGAATACAAGTAGTGCTGAAATACCTGAGCCTAAAAAGGCTGCGACCGCAACACCAGCTAAGATAATACGACTAGGTCGCACTCCATTTTTCCATGCTAATGCATACACCATGAGTGCTGCAGCCATAGCACCTAAAAAGGCCACTAAAGGAACTATATGATCATACCCAGGAAATAAAATAAATATGATAACACCAGCTAATCCGGCACCAGAGGATACCCCTACAATCTGTGGATCTGCTAGGAGATTTTTCATAACTGCTTGCAAAATTGCACCAGATACAGCTAGACAAGCCCCCACTAACGCAGCTACAATATTGCGAGGCAATCGAATATTCCAAATAATTTGTGAAGATGTATCAGTTAGCTCACTAGACCATAATGTATGCCAAATCTCAGCTAATGATACGGGTGTTGATCCCCAAATAAGAGATATAATCATGCTCGTAATAACGGCGATGATTAAGATACAAATCACTGATACACGAAATAATTTTCGTTCATTACTTGATGCCATATGAACCCCCTCTCAAAAATTAACTACATTTTAAGAGATCTAATACATTATAATTGGCCATGTTCAGCTAATTATTGTGAAAAATATATACAGTAAAACCCGAATCGCAAAACTACTAAAACACGATTCGGGTTTTGTATTATTTAGATTCTTTACCTTCTACAAAAAGCATGTCATTACGTTTTACGTCTGTGTAAAGTAATGCATTACATACGGAGGCAGCGATTGGGCTACCGCCTTTGTTGCCTTTTACAGTGATGTAAGGAACTGGGGATACTTCCATCAAATAGTCTTTAGATTCTGCAGCACCTACGAAGCCTACAGGGATACCAATGATAAGAGCTGGTTTAATGCCTTCTTCAAGAGCAAGGCGCAATACTTCATACAATGCAGTTGGTGCATTGCCGATAGCAACAATTTGTCCTTCTAATTGTTTGCCAAAGGTACGCATAGCTGCAATGGAGCGAGTTACACCTAACTCTTTAGCCATTTTAGCTACGTTTTCATCTTTAATTAAGCAGTGCACTTCATTACCGCGAATTTTAAGAGCTGGCTTAGAAATACCTGTGCGAACCATTTCTACATCTGTATAAATATCTGCACCATTATCCAATGCTTCAATACCTTTTTGAACAGCATCAGGGCTCATTTTTACGAGTTGAGCATATTCGACATCACCAGACGCATGTACTGTACGAGATACTACGCGCACTTCATCATCTGTTAAGCCTAAATCCTTTACATAATCGTAAATGATTTCCATGCTTTTATCTTCAATAGCTTTAGGATTTTTAACGTAATCCATTAGTGTCCTCCCATAATTTAAAGAATTCATCATTTGATGATACCACGTGACTTTCAAGTTTAACACGCGGACGATCGATAACAATAACATGGATACCAAGATCCATAGCAGCTTGTAATTTTGTATCAGCACCACCTACAAGGCCAGAGTTTTTCATAACTACAACGCTTGCCTGTGTATCGTGGAACATGATGCGGTTCATATCATAAGAAAATGGACCTTGAACAGCAACAATGCGCTTAGGACTCACGTTGAGGTCTTCCATCATTTGTAACACCTCTGCGGTCGGCAAAATACGTGTCCATACTTCACAATCTTGTAAAGCATCAGATTTAGCAAAGATGTGCATTGTCTTACTACCTGTGGTCAAATACACATGTTTATTGTTTTCCTTTGCCAATTTGCCAGCTAAATTAGCGGCTTCTACCTCATCAACTACAATATGCAATTTATCATAGTCTGGCAATGGCACCTCTTTACGTTCAAAGCGAACAAAAGGAATACCTTCAGCTTTTGCTGCATCTTGGGCCGTAGCTGTAACAATAGCAGCATACGGATGGCTTGCATCGATTAATAAACGTACGTTGTGTTCCTTAATCAAATTTTGCATAGCCTTTTGGTCAAGACGTCCCGTATGAACAGTAATTCCCTTATGGGCAGCAAGCTCTGCCCCATACTGACTCACAACAGTAACGAGAACCTCTTCACCTGTCCGTTCTTGAATATCTACCGCTAAGGTACGACCATCTAAGGTACCAGCGATGACCCAAATCATAA
>OGFR01000684.1_pt1 | contig 22665 bp, 19 predicted proteins | sample 1571001 | NCBI WGS metagenome assembly OGFR01 (sample SAMEA2582064, study PRJEB24529) | metagenome | biome: Human gut stool | place: China | collected 2011 | reverse complement strand
GATACGTTAGTCCGGAATTTACGCCTATGGAGAGTACAGGAACTTGTGAGTAGATAGATATTTATATCATCAAAAGCATACTCGTTGAAGTAGGAATGAAACATGGAAGTTTATAACTTTTTATAAGTTTTCAGTAACGGATAGAAGATATGGGCAATTTATATGATGAAAAGGAATGGGAAGCAATCATCGAAGCGGTTCTGTTTACCATGGGCAGATCTGTGGAGCTAAAACATCTGGCTGTGGCTATCGGCCAGAGCGAAGAGATTGCGAAGCGCGTGGTTTTACATCTGCAGAAGCGCTGCGAGGAAGAAAAGCGCGGCATGCGGATTCTGGAGCTGGAAAACGCCTACCAGATGTGCACCTGCGCAGATTATTATGAGAACCTGATCCGGGTGGCGGCAGCCCCGAAAAAGCATGTGCTGACAGACGTCATCATGGAGACGCTGTCCATTATCGCCTACCGGCAGCCGGTGACCAAGATGGAGATCGGCAAGATCCGCGGTGTCAATTCCGACCATGCGGTAAACCGTCTGGTGGAATACGGACTGGTGTATGAGGCGGGAAGACTGGACGCTCCGGGACGTCCGGCATTGTTTGCGACTACAGAAGAGTTTCTGCGCCGGTTCGGCGTCAGCTCCATGGTGGATCTTCCTACCATGAACCCGGAACAGGAGGAGGAAATCATCCAGGAGGTAGAAGAGGAGCTGCAGATGAGGCTTGGCGCGCAGGAAGAAGATGGCAGCAATCCGGTCTCTATGTCAGACGCAGTCGGGGAAGTGCTGAAAGAGCGCAATGAAGATATAGAAGAATACGAAGAAAAAGAGGAATCAGAGCATGCAGAAGATCAGAATTAAATATTTTCACGACGATATGGAAAAATTAACCTATATTGACGGTAAATCCGACTGGATTGACCTTCGGGCAGCAGAGGATGTAGAGCTGAAGGCCGGTGAGTTTAAGCTGGTGCCGCTTGGCGTTGCCATGGAGCTGCCAAAGGGCTATGAGGCCCACGTGGTTCCGCGAAGCAGCACCTACAAAAACTTCGGTATCATCCAGACCAACCATATGGGAGTCATCGATGAAAGCTACTGCGGAGACAACGACCAGTGGTTCTTCCCGGCCTATGCGCTCCGCGACACAAAGATTAGCAGGGGAGACCGCATCTGCCAGTTCCGCATTATGGAGCATCAGCCTGCTATCTTATTCGAAGAAACCGATTCCCTGGATCATGAGGACCGGGGCGGTATCGGAAGTACCGGAAGAAGGTAAGGAACATGGAGAAGGGACAGAACACAGAACGGCGCAGATCATCTGCAGCCCGAAACAGCAGACCGGCAGCAGGCAGAAGCCAGACATCCGCAAATGGCAGACCGCGCCCGGCGAGCGCGCTGGACACAAGTGCCTACTCTCCGGTGCGCGCAAGGCAGATCGCACGCCGCCGCAGACAGCGCATAAGGCGCCGCCGCCGGATGATGGCTGCTTTTGTAGCCGTGGTGCTGCTTGCCGGAGGCGGAGCCTGCGGCGCACGCCAGGCATGGCTTCGCGGGCAGCGTCAGGAATATGCAGAGCAGGGCCTTGCGTATCTGGAAAGCCAGGATTATGCCCAGGCTGTCACAGCCTTTGATGACGCCATTGCGCTGGCTCATGGCCGCATCGGTGCCTTTGAAAGCCAGATGCTTTTATACCGGGCCGAGGCTCAGTACAGAAGCGGAGATTACCAGTCTGCGCTTGCCTCCTACGAGACGCTTTACGCAAAGGATGAGAGCAATGAAGCCTGTAAGACCGGCCTTTCCCTCTGCCTGCTGGAGACGGGAGATTATGACCGCGCAAAGAGCCTTGGCGTGATCCTGGGGCAGGTATACAGCCGCATCGCAAGGGATCAGATCAATGCCGGTCAGTATGACGAAGCCTTAAGCACCATCGACACCGGTCTTGCAGAAGCGGGCGCAGACGATGTGGGACGGGAAGAGCTGACCTTTAATCAGGCAGTGGCCTGGGAATATAAGGGCGACTACAAAAAAGCCCTGGAGATCCTGGAAAGCTACGACCAGAAATACACAGCAGAAGGAAACGCAGCCCGGGAGCTGGCATTTTTAAAAACCCGTCAGGGCAACCATTAGGAGAAATATATGGCAGAATTATTTGATATGAAAGAACTGGAGGAGCGGGTCATTCTCATTGCCGTCAGCACGGACGATGAAGACGACACCCGTGCCTCCCTGGACGAGCTGGAAGAGCTGGTAAAGACCGCAGGCGGCATTACCGCAGACAAAATGATCCAGAACCGCGAGCGCATTCATCCCGGCACTTATCTCGGCAAGGGAAAAATTGATGAAGTCCGGGAACGCATCTGGGAACTTCAGGCCACCGGCGTAGTCTGTGACGATGAGCTTTCCCCGGCACAGCTTCGAAATCTGGAGGATGCGCTGGATACCAAGGTCATGGACCGTACTATGGTCATTCTTGATATTTTCGCGTCCCGCGCAACCACCAGTGAAGGTAAGATCCAGGTAGAGCTGGCGCAGTTAAAATACCGCGCCGCAAGGCTCGTGGGCCTGCGAAGCTCCCTGTCCCGTCTTGGCGGCGGTATCGGTACCAGAGGACCGGGTGAGAAAAAGCTGGAGATGGACCGCCGTCTCATCCATGAGCGCATCGGACAGTTAAAGTCGGAGCTGGAGGAGGTAAAACGTCACCGTGACGTGATCCGCAAACAGCGCGAGAAGGCCCACACTCCGGTGGCAGCGATCGTCGGCTACACCAACGCGGGCAAGTCTACCCTGTTAAACCGTCTGACCGATGCAGGCATTCTGGCAGAGGACAAGCTTTTTGCAACCCTGGATCCCACCACCCGCAATCTGGAGCTGGAGAGCGGGCAGCAGATCATGCTGACAGATACGGTCGGCTTTATCCGCAAGCTGCCTCATCACCTGATCGAGGCATTTAAGAGTACCCTGGAGGAAGCAAAGTACAGCGACATCATCCTGCATGTGGTGGATTGCTCCAATCCAAACATGGATATGCAGATGCATGTGGTGTACGAGACTCTGCGGGAGCTGAAGGTGGAGGACAAGATCATCGTCACCGTGTTTAACAAGATCGATCAGAAGGAAGACGGCGAGTTCCCGAGAGATCTCCAGTCTGACTATCAGGTACAGATCTCCGCAAAGACCGGAGCGGGTCTGCCGGAACTGTTAGATACGTTAGAACAGATCCTGCGCAGCCAGAAGGTCTATCTGGAGCGTGTATTCTCCTACCAGGAGGCAGGCAAGATCCAGACCATCCGCAAGTACGGTGAGCTTTTGAGCGAGGAATATCAGGCAGACGGGATTGCCGTGAAGGCATATGTTCCGGCAGAGCTGTTCGGAAGTCTGATCGTGACAGATAATTAAATCCATTAAGGAGGATCCGGCTATGCCGGGTCCTCCTTTGCTTTATGCCCCATACAGCTCCCCGATCCCCGACACGGCCACATAGATATGCGAAATCTTATACCACGTCGCAAAATCCGTGACGCCGGTCGGGGGCAGGCCGAAGATGGACTGGAACTCCCGCACGGCAGCGGCGGTGTCCGGTCCGTAGATGCCGTCTGCTGCAACGCGCGGGATGGCGGTGTAGACTGTGGCGATCGCATCCAGCTGCTCCTGAAGCTGCCGGACCTTCTGGCCGGAGGCGCCGATCGTTAAGTCATAGCCGGGCCAGGAGGACGGAATCCCGGCAATCTCCTCTGCCGTGTTAATATACAGACTGTCCCCATAATAATGGCGCAGGATCTCAATGGGACTGTAGCCGCGCTCTCCCAGGGAGCAGGAGCCCCACTGGGTCATCCAGCCCCGATTCAGACACTGCACCTGCCTGCCGTCACAGTACTGGGTCAGGATGGGCTGGCGTACGCCCGGGCGGGACAGGTAGTTGTCAAAAATCTCATCCACAATGACGGAGATGCTTTCATAAATATTGCGTCCGGGGATCCACTTATGGTCAAAGGCCGTGGAGGAGGTAATGGTAAAGTCATAGCCGCGGTTCCTGTAATGCTCTGTGTAGACCCGATTCAGCGTAAAACTCATGATGGCCAGGACATTGGCTGTGATGGAAGCCTGGGGCCAGGTGGCGTAGATCTCGCTGGAGGCCACATTTTTGATGTAATCCCGGTAGGGCACGTAATAATCCCTGGCATTTGCTGTGGGCGGCCCGTCATGGACCACGATGGTCTGGGGGACCACCACGCGGCTTAACACGATCTCGCCGCTTTCCTTAACCGGCTGGATCTCGGTCTCCGCGATCTTGGGCGGATAACTGCCGTACAGGGTATGCTCCGGGATCACAATAGGATTCTCCTCGGGCATGCTGTCGCTTTCCGGCTCCAGCCGTACCGGCTGGATGGCGGTGACCTCAGGCAGCACCTCGGTCCCTTCGATCGTGGCCGACCGAAAGCCCGGTGCCTCCACGGTAATGTTGTAATCGGCATAGGGCCGGTTCTCATCCGGACGCAGACTGTATTCTAACGGGGGCGCTGCAAGGCTGACCTCCCCGGTCTGGCCGGAGGCATTGGTGGTAAGCTGTTCCGGCGAAGCAGAAGGCTCACCGGAACGGGTGATGGTAACTCTGGCGTTCTGGATCGGAAAGTTATTCTGGACATTGACAACATAGACCTGGAGAAGGCCGCTTGAGGACAGCTTTCCCGGGATACTGCGGAGACTTGCGGGCATAGGAGGACTCCTTAAAAATGAAAAATCGCTTATCATGACAGGATATGCGAAGGAATAGAAAAAGGTGCGCTGTAACGGAAAAAATCACAAAACTGCCATAACAAAAAATAAGAAAGTATAAAAATAAATCAGCTTGCATAACATTGGTATATCATGTATAATTCTATCAATTTGGGCGGACGTCAGTGTATACAATATTGTGATGCAATTCCTTGCGAGTCCCCCAAAAATCAACCTATAAATAATACGGATGAAAGAAAGGATAGGTACTCCCCCATGAAAGCATTTCTTATTCTGGAAGATGGCACCGTGTTCGAGGGAACCAGCATCGGTTCTACCCGCGAGGTCATCAGCGAAATCGTATTCAATACCTCTATGACCGGTTATCTGGAGGTTCTGACCGACCCGTCTTACGCAGGACAGGCCGTCGTTATGACTTACCCGCTGATCGGCAACTATGGTATTTGTTATGAGGATATGGAGTCTGACAGACCATGGCCGGACGGATATATTGTCCGCGAGCTGTCCCGCATTCCAAGCAATTTCCGCAGTGAGGATACCATTCAGAATTTCCTCGAGAAATATGACATCCCGGGAATTAGTGGCGTAGATACCCGTGCGCTCACCAAGATTTTACGTGAGAAGGGCACCATGAACGGCATGATCACCACCAGAGAGTATGATGATCTGACCGACCCAATCGCCCGCATGCATGCATACACCGTGACCGGAGTGGTTAAGAAAACCTCCTGCAAAGAAAAGTATATCCTTCCGGCGTCCGATGCATTTGAGAAGCCGATCAAAAAAGTAGCGCTTCTCGATCTTGGAGCAAAGCGCAACATCGCCCGTTCCCTGGCACAGCGTGGCTGCGAAGTCACCATTTATCCCTGTGATACAACTGCAGAAGAAATCCTCGCATCCAGCCCGGATGGCATCATGCTGTCCAACGGCCCGGGAGATCCGAAGGAAAACGTTGAGATCATCAAAGAAATCCGCAAGCTGTACGAGTCCGATGTGCCGATCTTTGCAATCTGCCTTGGACACCAGCTTATGGCACTGGCAACCGGAGCCGACACCTTCAAATTAAAATACGGCCACCGCGGCGGCAACCATCCGGTTAAGGATGCAGAGACCGGACGCGCCATCATCTCATCCCAGAACCACGGCTACGCAGTGGATCCGAAGAGCCTGGACCCGGCCGTTGCCGTACCGGCATTCACCAATGTCAACGACGGAACCAACGAAGGCCTCAAATACGTCGGAAAGAACATCTTCACCGTGCAGTACCATCCGGAAGCCTGCCCGGGACCGCAGGACTCCGCTTACCTGTTCGACCGCTTTATTAACATGATGGGAGGAAATCACTAATGCCAAAGAATCCTGATATTAAGAAAGTACTCGTGCTTGGCTCCGGCCCGATCGTCATCGGCCAGGCAGCTGAATTTGACTATGCCGGAACCCAGGCCTGCCGTTCCTTAAAGGAAGAGGGCATCGAGGTTGTTCTGTTAAACTCCAACCCGGCAACCATTATGACCGATAAAGACATTGCAGATCGCGTATACATTGAGCCGCTGACCCTGGAAGTGGTAGAGCAGCTCATCAAAAAAGAAAAACCGGACAGCGTGCTTCCGACCCTGGGCGGCCAGGCAGGCTTAAACCTTGCCATGGAGCTCGAGGAGGCAGGCTTCTTAAAAGAAAATAACGTCCGCCTCATCGGTACCACCGCGCTGACCATCAAAAAGGCCGAGGACCGTGAGATGTTCAAGGAGACTATGGAGAAGATCGGTGAGCCGGTTGCTCCGTCTGACATCGTAGAGAACGTAGAGGACGGTCTGCGCATCGCAGACAAGATCGGTTACCCGATCGTGCTTCGTCCGGCATACACCCTGGGCGGAAGCGGCGGCGGTATTGCCGAGAACCCGGAGCAGTGCCGTGAGATCCTGGAAAACGGCCTGCGTCTTTCCCGTGTAGGTCAGGTTCTGGTAGAGCGCTGCATCGCAGGCTGGAAGGAAATCGAGTATGAGGTAATGCGCGACAGCGCAGGCAACGTGATCACCGTCTGCAACATGGAAAACCTGGACCCGGTCGGCGTTCACACCGGCGACAGCATCGTAGTGGCTCCGTCCCAGACTCTGGGCGACAAGGAGTACCAGATGTTACGTACCTCCGCATTAAACATCATCAGTGAGCTGGGCATCACCGGCGGCTGTAACGTACAGTACGCCCTGCATCCGACCAGCTTTGAGTACTGCGTCATCGAGGTAAACCCACGTGTAAGCCGTTCCTCCGCACTGGCCTCCAAGGCAACCGGATACCCGATCGCAAAGGTGGCAGCAAAGATCGCCCTGGGCTACACCCTCGACGAGATCAAAAATGCCGTTACCAAGAAAACCTACGCAAGCTTCGAGCCGATGTTAGACTACTGCGTAGTCAAGATGCCGAGACTTCCGTTCGATAAATTCATCAGCGCAAAGCGTACCCTGGGAACCCAGATGAAGGCAACCGGTGAGGTCATGAGCATCTGCACCAACTTCGAGGGCGCTCTCATGAAGGCTATCCGTTCCCTGGAGCAGCATGTAGACTGCCTGCTTTCCTACGACTTTACCGGACTGAGCCATGACGAGCTGATCGATCAGCTGCACGTAGTCGATGACCGCCGCATCTGGGTCATTGCGGAAGCGCTGCGCCGCGGCATTTCCTATGAAGAAATCCATGCCATCACCAAGATTGACCATTGGTTCATTGACAAGCTGGCCATCATCGTGGAGATGGAGAATGCCTTAAAGAACGGTCCGCTGACCCCGGAGCTCTTAAAGGAAGCAAAGCGCATCGAGTTCCCGGACAATGTCATTTCCAGACTGACCGGTGTGAGCCAGGATGAGATCAAGTCCATGCGCCATGCAAACAACATCCGCGCCGCTTACAAGATGGTAGATACCTGTGCGGCAGAGTTCGCGGCAGAGACTCCGTACTACTACTCCTGCTTTGACGGCATCAGCGAGGTAGAAGAGGAGCATGCAAAGAAAAAGGTTCTGGTTCTCGGCTCCGGCCCGATCCGTATCGGCCAGGGTATCGAGTTCGACTTCTGCTCCGTACACAGCACCTGGGCCTTTTCCAAGGAAGGCTATGAGACCATCATCGTCAACAACAACCCGGAAACCGTAAGTACCGACTTCGATATCGCGGATAAGCTGTATTTTGAGCCGCTGACCCCGGAGGATGTGGAAAGCATCGTCGACATTGAAAAGCCGGACGGCGCAGTTGTACAGTTCGGCGGACAGACCGCGATCAAGCTGACTGAATCCCTCATGAAGATGGGCGTGCCGATCCTTGGTACCGCGGCAGAGGATGTGGATGCAGCCGAGGACCGTGAGCTCTTTGATGAGATCCTGGAAAAATGCCAGATCCCGAGACCGGCAGGCCACACCGTATTCACCGCGGAAGAGGCAAAGAAGGCAGCCAACGACCTGGGCTATCCGGTTCTGGTAAGACCGTCCTACGTTCTGGGCGGCCAGGGCATGCAGATCTGCATCAGCGACAACGATATCGATGAGTTCATCGGCATCATCAACCAGATCGCCCAGGATCATCCGATCCTCGTCGACAAATACATTGTCGGTAAGGAGATCGAGGTCGATGCCGTATGTGACGGTACCGACATCCTGATCCCGGGTATCATGGAGCACATTGAGCGCACCGGCGTTCACTCCGGCGACAGTATCTCCGTATACCCGGCACCGAGCATCACACCGGCGGTCGAGGCAAAGCTTGTAGATTACACCGAAAAGCTGGCCCGGGCCCTTCATGTCAGGGGCATGATCAACATCCAGTTCATCGTGTCAGACGGCGAGGTCTACATCATCGAGGTAAACCCGCGTTCCTCCAGAACCGTGCCGTACATCAGCAAGGTAACTGGAATCCCGATCGTACCGCTGGCAACTCAGGTGATCTGCGGACATACCTTAAGGGAGCTTGGCTACGAGCCGGGTCTGCAGAAGAAGGCAGACTACATCGCCATCAAGATGCCGGTATTCTCCTTTGAGAAGATCCGCGGCGCGGATATCAGCCTTGGACCGGAGATGAAATCCACCGGTGAGTGTCTGGGTATCGCAAATACCTTCAACGAGGCACTGTACAAGGCCTTTGAGGGCGCAGGACTGAAGCTGCCGAAGCACAAAAACATGATCATCACCGTCCGCGATTCCGAGAAGGAAAACGTGGTTCCGATCGCAAAACGCTTCCAGAACGTCGGCTACAAGATCTTTGCCACCCGAGGCACCGCGAAGTACTTAAATGAGAACGGCGTGAAGGCCCTGACCGTGCGCAAGCTTGAGCAGGAATCCCCGAATATCATGGACCTGATCCTGGGTCATGAGATCGATTTGGTCATCGACATTCCGCAGCAGGGCGCAGAGAGAAGCCGTGACGGATTTGTCATCCGCCGTAACGCCATCGAGACCGGCGTGCATGTACTCACAAGCCTTGACACCGCAGCAGCCCTGGCAACCAGCCTTGAAAACCGCGCGAAGGAGCTGACCCTGATCGACATCGCGAAGGTGAAGCCGGTAACCTACAGCGGCATTGAGCGCGTAGAGAAATTCCTGCAGGATGCAGGTACCTACTACCTGGCAACTACTGAGGGCGACCAGCCACGCGTACGTCCGTTCGGCACCGCGCATATCTACGAGGGCAGACTCTACATCCAGACCGGAAAGGTGAAGGATGTTTCCAAGCAGCTGCATGCAAACCCGAAGGCAGAGCTCACTGCATTCAAGGATGGTGAGTGGATCCGCGTAGCGGGCGAGCTGGTGGAGGATGACAGCAGAGCAGCCCGTGAGTCTATGCTGAATGCATACCCGACCTTACGGAGCATGTACTCCGAGGATGACGGAAACACCGAGGTGTTTTATTTCAAACACGCAAAAGCAACCATTTCCGCGTTCACACACGGACCGGAAGTGATTGAGTTCTAAATAGTATATGGGAAGCCGGTCTGTAACCTCAGACCGGCTTTTTGTGTGCAAAAAAACACAATCAAAATTCCGACATATCCTATCTGAAATCAGCTATTAAGAATTGGTTAAATTATACAACTCTCCCTGAAAAACATGTATCTAAACGGGCATTATTTCAAAACGCTCCCGGTTACAGGAAGAACAGTGCGGAATATCGCTGTCGATATTTGTAAAATATTAACAAAAAAAGGGTCGAACTTTGTATGAAATGGGGGGGGTATTGCGATTGACACAGATTTGATTGTTAGATAAAATAGTTGAGAGTAACAGGGGATTACAGGGGGCATCTGGTATCGCACATTCTGAAATCTAATCGTAATCCTTTTAAAAATGATCCACGAGAGGTAACAATTACATATGGACATTCAACACGGAATTATTGATGTGCATGCGCACGTCATTCCTGGTGTGGATGATGGCTCCCGTGTCATGCGGGAATCAGTGAGCCTTTTAAAACGGGCAGCAGAACAGGGAATCGTTGGCGTGATTGCAACGCCCCATTATTCCAGGCGTTATGTTTTAACAGGGTTAAAAGAACGGGCGGCCAGAGTGCAGGAAGCAATTCGGGAAACATATCCCGATTTTTTTGTGTACCCAGGGCAGGAAACCTTCTATCACAATGAACTGACAGACCGGCTGAGAGCTGGTGAAGCCTGCACTATGGCGGGCAGCCGTTACGTTCTGGTAGAATTTGACCCGTCAGTCCCGTATCAGGAACTGTTTCAGGGTATCCGAAAACTGCTTGGAAGTGGTTATCGTCCCATTCTTGCACACATGGAGCGTTACGCATGCCTGCGAAATGCCGGTACCGGAGAGCTTCTTTCCTGTGGCTGCAAGCTCCAGATGAATTACGATAGCCTGCAGGGCAGCTGGTTGTCCCGGGAGACGCGCTGGTGCCGGAAACAGGTTGAGACGGGGGTGATCCACCTGCTTGGAACCGATATGCACCGAATGAACTACCGGCCGCCTCAGATTACAGAATCCATGAAGTGGCTCCAAAGTCATGTGAGCCCGGACTATCTGGACCGGCTGACACGGCGAAACGCGCTTCACATCATCAATCAGGAAAATATAAGATAAAGGAAAATAATTATGAATAACAATGCAACAAGGTTCGACGACGACGAAATTGAGATTGATCTGCTGCAGCTTTTTCGCGCACTGAAAAAACGCATTCTCTGGATTATCGGAGCTGGTGTTTTGTTTGGCGGTGCGTTTGGCGCATTCAGCAAATTTGTGATCACACCGCAGTACACCTCCACAGCCATGGTGTACATCTTATCAAAGGAAACCACACTGACCTCTCTGGCAGATCTGCAGATCGGAAGCCAGCTGACCAAAGACTACAAGATCATCGTAACCAGCCGTCCTGTACTTTCCGAAGTGATCAGCAAGCTGAAGCTGGATCTGACCTATGAGCAGCTGGTGAGCAAGATCAGCATTGATAATCCGTCTGATACCCGTATCCTTTCCATTACGGCGAAAGATCCGGACCCGGTTCTTGCAAAAGATCTTGCAGATGCCGTTGCAAAGACCTCTTCCAATTACATCGGTGATATCATGGAGATGGTACCTCCGAAAATTATTGAGGAGGGTGTTGTTCCGGAAGAAAAAACAAGCCCCAGCAACGGCAGAAACGCCCTGCTTGGTGCGGCTCTTGGTATTGTCCTGATATGCGGTCTGACTGTAGTTGAGGAGCTTTTAAATGATACGGTACAGTCTGAGGAGGATGTCGAAAAATACCTGGGCCTGACCGTGCTTGCTTCTGTGCCGCTGCGAGAGGGGGAACAGGAAGAGGACAAGGACCAGCAGACCATGAACCGATCCAGGGTACACCACCATGTATCTAAAAAGAAGACATCGTCTGCCATTCAGACTATGCTGGAGCAGAAATCAAAGAGATGAGGAACGAAACGATGAATAAAAAAGTAATTTCCCTGATCCGTGAAATGAAGGATGATTACAATTACAACGAATCCATCAAGACCCTGCGAACCAACATCCAGTTTTGCGGAAGTAATATCCATACCATCATGTTTACCAGCGCCATGCCGGATGAAGGCAAGAGCGATGTCGCGTTCGCTGCCGCCAGCTCTCTGGCACAGATCGGCAAGCACGTAGTCTTTATTGATGCGGATATCCGAAAATCCGTTCTGGTATCCCGCTATCAGCTTACCGAAGAGGTAAGCGGCCTTTCCCAGTACTTAAGCGGACAGAAGGGCATGAAGGAGATCCTTTACGATACCAACTTTGAAAATTTCAGCGTTATCTTTGCCGGTCCGTATTCTCCGAATCCGGCAGAGCTTCTGGAGGAAGACCTCTTTGAAGACCTGGTCCATGCGCTGGAAACAGAGTATGACTACGTCATTATCGACACACCGCCTATGGCAAATCTGATCGATGGTGCAATTGTAGCCAGAAACTGTGACGGCGCTGTTATGGTCATCGAGAGTGGCGCCATCAGCTACCGCCTGGAGCAGAAGGTGAAAAATCAGCTGGACAAGACCGGCTGCCGTATCCTGGGAGTTGTATTAAACAAGGTAGATCTTCATGAAGATGGATACTACGGAAAATACGGCAAATATGGAAAATACGGAAAGTATGGAAAATATGCCGGAAAATACAGCCGTTACGGAGCCTATGACCAATACGGGAACACAAAAGCAGAACAGTAAATTAAAGTCGGGAATGATATGATGAGAGAAAAAAACTGGTGGAAGGAACACAGGACGGGCATCCGCAATGCGCTGATCGGAGCGGCAGTCATAGGAGTGGCTGTTGGCGGATGGGGTACCTATAGCATGTACCGCAACCGCCGCATGACGGAGATGATGATCGAAGCCCGCAACCAGGAACGGGTGCAGCAAAATGCAGAGAAACAGCCGGCACAGAATACAGACGAGATCCCCATCGCGCCGGGCCAGAAGGAAGAGCAGACGGCAGATCCACGAGATCTGAACCTGATGCCGGTTCTGGCCAAAAATCCTGTTATTTATCAGGGCAAAACCTATCGCCGCAACCAGTATGTGAAGGCCATTCTCTGCATGGGTGTGGACCGGGCCGATACCATGACAGAAAGCAAGGAGTTTGGCGCTGCCGGACAGTCTGACGGCATCTTTTTGATCGCCCAGGACACGGTACATCACAGTCTGAAGATCCTCATGATCCCCAGGGATACCATGACAGAGATTCCGATTACCAACGAAAACGGTGCTCCGGACACAAAAATCACCCAGCTTACGATCGCTTATGCATATGGAGATGGCCGTGAAGGCAGCTGTGAGAATACGGTTCGGTCCGTGGAAAAATTGCTGAGCGGTTTTTCCATAGACAATTATCTGGCAGTGGATACCACGGTGGTGGCAAAGCTGAATGATGCAGTGGGCGGAGTAACCGTCACAATCCCGACGGACGGGATGGAAAAACGGGATCCGGCTTTTGTGAAAGGCGCTCAGGTGACACTGCACGGAGACCAGGCAGAAGCCTTTGTGCGCTACCGCGACATTACCCGTGACTTTTCCGCCTTGTACCGCATGGACCAGCAGCAGGAGTATATTACCCAGTATTTCAAGGCAGTAAAAGAAGCATCCAGAACAGACACCCAGGCAGTTACCCACCTGTTTGACCTGATCCGGGATTATATGGTCACTGACATGAGCAAAGACCAGTATCTGAAAATTGCCATGGATGGTCTGGATGCCGGAAACCTGACCGGTCAGGATTTTTATACCGTACCGGGAACCGGCGAGACTACCGAAACCTTCGATGTGTACCGGGCAGACCGGCAGGCAGTCATACCCATCATACTGAATCTGTTTTACCGGGAAGATTCATGACAGGCAATATCCAGCATGGCAGCATGCTGTTTATTGAAATAAATATCCCCAAAAGGGAAGGAAGGTGAAACCAATGAAAAAGAAAGTTTTCATCGCTATGGCCGTAGCAGCAGCTATGGCAGCAATGCCTGTAGCAGCAGGCGCAGCAGGAAGCTCTCATGACAGTTCCAGCTCATCCAGCACAACAACCAGCAACTCCGGGGCTACCAGCAATGCTGGCGTAGCTTCAGGTGCTACGGTTGTATCTTCTCAGCCTACTGTACAGGTAACTGAGAGTGGCGCAAAGGTAACTGTTGCAGGAGCAACCAAGGACGCAACCGGAACCACCATCGGTCTGGTAGGTGAGTCCGCAGGAAACGGCGCAGTAAAATCTGGCGACGTAACCGTTGGCGTGGCAACCGGTGCAGCAGAGACTGCAGGTCTTCCTGACGCAACTGTCAGCACGATCAACGCACTGAATTCCAGCGCAAGCCTGAGCAGCGTCCTTCCGGGTCTTGGCCTGGAAGCATTTGCGAAGGTTGGCGGTACCCGCGCAATCGTAGCAAAGAACGCAGCAGGTCAGGATGCTCCGACCGCAGTATCTATGTTCGTAGACAAGCTGCCGGCAAACGCAACCGTAACCGTTGTGTGCTTCAACAACGCAACCGGTCAGTGGATGACCATTACCAACGTAACCGTAGATGCAGCAACCAAGACCGTAAACTTTACGGTTCCAGGTTCCTGCACCGTTCAGATCGCTGTAAAATAATCAGCTCGGTCTGAGTCAGAACAGAGCCGGAGCATTCCGGCTCTGTTCTCTAGAAAAGAAGTAAGGTAGGGGATGAGTATGTATCGAAAAAGTGCCCGTGGCTGGGAGAAGCATCTGGATTTCATGATCCTTGATGTGCTTTGCCTTCAGGCAGCATTTGTGATCGCTTATATGGTCCGCAACGGGTGCGAAAATCCGTACAGTCACGAACTGTACCGGAATATGGCGCTGGTTCTGACGGTTATCGATATGGGCGTACTGATCTTTTTTGAATCCCTGAAAAACGTGTTAAAACGTGGCTTGTACCAGGAATTCTCCGCAACCATCGAGCACGTGGTACTGGTGATTCTGATCAGCACATTTTATTTGTTCTATATGAAGAACGCACAGGATTATTCCAGACTGGCCATGCTGTATCTTGGATTTCTGTATCTGGGGATTTCCTATACTGTGCGTTTGTTCTGGAAACACAGAATCCGACAGCATATGCAGAACGGAGGCAAGCGGTCTTTGCTGATCGTGACTACCGAGAGCATGCTGGATAAGGTGGTTTCCAACATCTTAAACTATAACTATCAGATGTTTCACATTGCGGGGGTTGCCGTGATTGACTGTGATCTGACCGGTCATGTGCGAAACGGAGTGGAAGTTGTATCAAATTTAAGCAATGTGGCAGATTATGTCTGCCGGGAATGGGTGGACGAAGTGTTTGTAAACCTGCCGGAGGATGTGCCATACCCGGGGCAGCTGTTAAACCAGCTGACGGAGATGGGCGTAGTGGTACATATGAAATTAGCAAAGACCTCCGGACTGGTAGGAGAACGCAAATTTGTAGAGCGTCTTGGCAATTATACCGTGCTGACGACCAGTATCAACTATGCAACAGACCGCCAGCTGTTCTTAAAGCGGACTGTGGACATTTTGGGAGGTCTGGTCGGATGCGTGATCACAGCAATTCTTTTTGTGATTCTGGCACCGATGATCTACATTCAGTCTCCGGGACCAATCTTTTTCTCCCAGACACGAGTGGGAAAAAACGGTAAAAAATTTAAAATCTATAAATTCCGCAGTATGTATCTGAATGCGGAAGAGCGCAAGAAAGAGTTGATGAAAGAGAACCGGGTCAAGGACGGCATGATGTTCAAGCTGGAATGGGATCCGCGTATCATTGGCTGTAAAAAACGGGCGGATGGAAGCATTAAGAAGGGAATCGGCAACCGGATCCGTGACTGGAGCCTGGACGAATTCCCACAGTTTTACAATGTCCTGAAGGGTGACATGAGCCTGGTAGGCACCAGACCGCCGACTGTAGATGAATGGGAAAAATATGACCTGCACCACCGTGCGCGCCTTGCGACCAAACCGGGAATCACCGGCATGTGGCAGGTAAGCGGACGAAGCAATATTACAGATTTCGAGGATGTGGTAAAGCTCGATAAAAAATATATTGCCGAGTGGAGTGTAGGACTTGATATAAAGATACTGCTGAAAACAGTTCTGGTTGTGCTGCGACACGAAGGAGCAATGTAAGGCAGAAGGGGATGCAAGCTGGATATCTTTAGAGCCAAAGCAAAGAAGGTATCAGGATGCAGGAAGAAGGCTTGTATGCGGGAAAACCGTGTGTAGGCCTTTTTTGTATGATAGGAAATTGCGTCCTATCATATAAAAATGCTCCGCGAGAATGTGCCAAGGCACATTCTTTTTCAATCAAATGACGGTGGGAGAGAAAATGATGAAAGACAGACTCAGGGTGGCGATGTTTGGGCAGAAACGTCTTTCACGAGAAGGCGGCATCGAAATCGTTGTAAAAGAGCTTTGTACCCGGATGACACGAGATGGATGTCAGGTGACTTGTTACAACAGGTCAGGACATCATGTGAGTGGGGCAAAGTATGATAGAAAAAATGAATATGAGGGCATTTCCCAAAAATTTGTTCCGACAATTGAGAAAAAGGGATTGGCTGCTGTATCGTCTTCTGCTTTTGCCGCACTTTATTGCGCATTAGGAAAATACGATGTGATTCATATCCACGCTGAGGGACCGGCCTTTTTTACATGGCTGCCAAAGCTGTTTGGAAAAAGAGTTGTTGTCACGATTCACGGAATCGACTGGCAACGTGAAAAATGGAAATCCGGATTTGGATCGAAATTTATCAGGCAAGGCGAAAAGAATGCTGTAAAGTATGCAGATGAGATTATTGTATTGAGTAAAGGTGTTAAGAAGTACTTCATGGATACATACGGGAGGGAGACGCATTTTATCCCTAATGGCGTCAATCGGCCAGAGGTTCGGGAAGCAAAGTTGATCACTGATAATTTTGGGCTGGAAAAAGATTCCTACATATTGTTTCTCGGTCGTCTGGTACCGGAAAAGGGCATTCGATATCTGGTTGAGGCCTTCAAGAATGTCAAGACGGATAAAAAGCTGGTCATCGCAGGCGGTTCCAGTGATACAGATTCCTTTATGAAGGAATTGAAAGAACTGGCGAAGGGTGACGATCGGATTCTCTTTACCGGATTTGTGCAGGGAGCATTGCTGGATGAATTATACAGCAACGCTTACATCTACACGCTGCCGTCTGATCTGGAAGGAATGCCATTAAGTCTGCTGGAGGCCATGAGCTATGGCAATTGCTGTCTGGTTTCCGATATTCCAGAGTGCGCAGAGGTTGTGGAAGATAAGGCGTTAATTTTCCAAAAGAAGAATGTAGAGGACTTGCAAGAAAAATTGCAAGATGCCTGTGACCATCCTGAAATGGTTATGAAAATGAAGAATCAGGCAGCCGACTTTATCTGTGCAAAATACAACTGGGATGAAGTGGTGGATAAGACACTTGCATTGTATGGGGAGAAGAGCCGATGAGAGTATTAATAATAAATAATCTCCTCTAACCGAACGCAGGTAGTGAGATGTACATAGTGAAAATGTCTGAAAAATAGAGTATTTACGGTACATTTTAAGAGAAGGGCGGGGCTGCGAGTGCGGTTTTTATCTCTCTACCTAGGTTCAGCAACAGCAGATGATTTTATCATAAGAACTTTCAGTATCACTACCTGCGTTTGTATGGAGCACTCTGGTTTATGAACAACACATTGGAAGTGCCTATGAGTTTTATATAAGAACGCAGGGTGGGAGATAGAGCGAGGGAGGAAAAGGAATGGGGCATGGTAAAAGAATCGAATGGGTGGACATAGTCAAGTATGTTTGCATCTTAATGGTGATGGTCTCGCCCTTGGAAACACGAACCTATATTTGGAGAGCATTTTATTCACCGTTCTTTTTGACGGCTTTTTTCTTTACAGCAGGATATGTGTATAAGCCGAAAGGAAGCCTTAAAGAGTTTTTATATTCAAAGTTTCGGCAGCTGTTTGTACCGTGGCTGGTATTTAGTGTGTTTGACATTTTCCTTTCACAGGTATTGTCGTTTAATGCACATGAAAGTTTGGTTGAAGAATTAAAATGGAACTTCCTTCAGATCAGAGGACAAGGAGATCAGATTTGGTTTGTTGCGGCGCTGTTTGTTGCATTTATCCCTTTTTACTTTTTTATAGGGAAGTATGAAACCATTTCCGAAAAAATAATCGGGGGGGTACAGCAAGAACTGCTTAATTGCAATCACAACGGCATGGTTGCTTTCGTTCATTAGTATTTTGTACACACGGCTTGTACCAGCAGAGATCCTTCCCTGGAACAGCACAGCATTGCCGTGGCATGTTGAGTATATGTTCCAGGCGATGTTCTATATGGTTCTTGGATATATGTTCCGGCACAATTTTGAAGAACTACTGGATAGTCACAATACTTTAGCAATAAGAATTGTGGCGACTATCTTATATATCTTGATTGTCTTTATTCCGTTCTTTGCAAGAATTGAAATGCCCTTACTGATCGATATTGTTTATCAGTATGCGGCATCATTTGTTGGAATTTTTACATTGATTATGATTGCAAAGAAAGTAAAGAGCAATCAATACATCAATTATGTTGGACAGAATACATTAATCTGTTTTGCACTGCATGGAAAGGTATATAGCATTATTCAAACTGTGTTGAAAAAAGTGACAACTGGATTCTATACAACGGTTTTGAATAGCACAGTGGCATCATCAATTTTTTGCTTTGCATTGTCACTGGTTTTATCCGTTATTCTGATAATACCGGCATATATCATTAACAGATGGTTCCCATTTATTGTGGGAAGAAAGAACGACGATAAGAAATAAAAAATTGTTATCTGTCGAATAAATTTATAAAAACTAAAAGGTGAGGAAAAAAATATGAGTATTGTCAACTTAGATAAAAAAACAATTTTAGTCACAGGAGCAGCGGGCTTTATAGGGTCCAACCTTGTGAAACGAATCTATCAGGAAGCACCTTCTGCTACGGTCATTGGCATCGACAACATGAATGCCTACTACGATGTGGCGCTGAAAGAATTCCGTCTGAACGAGCTGGCCAAGTATCCCACATTCACTTTTGTAAAAGGCAACATTGCTGACAAGGAATTGATCACAGAGCTGTTCGAGAAATATAAGCCTGCTGTGGTCGTCAACCTTGCGGCGCAGGCTGGTGTGCGTTACTCCATCACCAATCCGGATGCCTATGTGGAATCTAACCTGGTCGGCTTTTTCAATATCTTGGAAGCCTGCCGCAATTGTGAGAGCTTGGAGCATCTGGTATATGCTTCTTCTTCCAGCGTCTACGGCAGCAACAAGAAAGTTCCGTACAGCACTGATGACAAGGTTGACAATCCGGTTTCCCTTTATGCAGCAACCAAGAAATCTAATGAGTTGATGGCACACGCATACTCCAAGCTCTACAACATTCCTTCCACTGGCCTGAGATTCTTTACGGTGTATGGTCCTGCAGGTCGCCCTGACATGGCTTACTTCGGATTCACCAACAAGCTGGTGAAGGGCGAAACCATCAAAATCTTCAACTATGGAAACTGCAAGCGTGATTTTACTTATGTGGATGACATCGTTGAGGGCGTTGTTCGTGTGATGAAGAAAGCACCAGACAAGAAGAATGGTGAAGATGGTCTTCCGATTCCGCCGTATGCAGTTTACAACATCGGCAATCAGAATCCAGAGAACCTGCTGGACTTTGTGCAGATTCTGAGCGAGGAGCTTGTTCGTGCAAAGGTGCTGCCGGAAGATTACGATTTCGAGGCTCATAAAGAGCTGGTCCCGATGCAGCCGGGTGATGTGCCTGTGACCTATGCAGATACGAGTGCACTGGAGCGCGACTTCGGGTACAAGCCGAGCACAAGTCTGCGGACTGGATTAAGAAAGTTCGCTGAGTGGTACGCTGAGTTTTATAAATAAGGAAAGTTTTATATTGGTACTTTGCTGATTACAAATAAAGGAGATAAATATCATGAGAGAATTTAAGGATTTGAAGATTGCTGTGGCTGGTACGGGTTATGTGGGCCTTTCCATTGCGACGCTGCTGTCTCAGCATCATAAAGTGACTGCTGTGGACATTGTTCCTGAGAAAGTGGAACTGATTAACAACAAGAAGTCTCCTATTCAGGATGAATATATCGAAAAGTATCTGGCGGAAAAAGAGTTGGATCTGACAGCAACTCTGGATGCTAAGGAAGCGTATAGTGACGCTGATTTTGTAGTGATCGCTGCTCCTACAAATTACGATAGCAAGAAGAATTTCTTTGACACCAGTGCGGTAGAAGCCGTCATCAAGCTGGTCATTGAGTACAATCCGGAAGCCATTATGGTTATCAAGAGTACGATTCCTGTTGGTTACACTGCAAGTGTTCGTGAGAAATTCCACTGCGACAACATCATTTTCAGCCCGGAGTTTCTGCGTGAGAGCAAGGCTCTGTACGATAATCTTTATCCTTCCCGTATCATTGTAGGTACTGATGTGGATAATGCTCGTCTGGTGAAGGCAGCACACACTTTTGCAGAACTCCTGCAGGAAGGCGCAATTAAGGAGAACATTGACACTCTGTTCATGGGCTTTACCGAGGCAGAGGCTGTTAAACTGTTCGCCAACACCTATCTGGCATTGCGTGTCAGCTACTTCAACGAATTGGATACTTATGCCGAGATGAAGGGGTTGAACACTCAGCAGATCATCAACGGTGTTTGCCTGGATCCGCGTATCGGCACTCATTACAATAACCCGTCCTTTGGCTACGGTGGATACTGCCTGCCGAAAGACACCAAGCAGCTGCTGGCGAACTACGCCGATGTACCGGAAAACCTGATTGAGGCTATTGTTGAGAGCAATAGAACTCGTAAAGACTTCATCGCCGACCATGTTCTGGAGATTGCTGGTGCTTATGAAGCGAATGACAGTTGGGATGAGAGCAAAGAAAAAGAAACCGTGATTGGTGTATATCGCTTAACTATGAAGAGTAACAGTGACAACTTCCGCCAGAGTTCTATCCAAGGTGTCATGAAGCGTATCAAGGCCAAGGGTGCAACTGTGATCATCTATGAGCCGACGCTGAAAGATGGCGAGAAGTTCTTCGGATCAGTGGTGGTTAATGATTTGGACGAGTTTAAGAAAAAGAGTCAGGCAATCATTGCAAACCGCTACGATAAGAGCTTGGACGATGTGAAGGAAAAGGTTTATACAAGAGATATTTTCCAGAGGGATTAAAGATATGAGAATTTTACTGGTTAATTATAGATATTTTATTTCGGGTGGACCGGAAAAATATATGTTCAACATTAAGAAGATGTTGGAAGATAATGGTCATGAAGTGATTCCGTTCTCCATCCATTCTAACAAAAATGTTGAAACAGAGTATTCAAAATATTTTGTAGAGCCGATTGGAAGCCGTGACGCAACTTATTTTGAAGAATGTAAAAAGACACCAAAGGTCATCTGGCAAATGCTGACTCGCAGTATCTATTCCACTGAGGTCGAGAAAGCTATTAAGAAAGAAATCAAAGATGTAAAGCCGGATTTGGTATATATCATCCACTTTGTAAACAAGCTTTCACCGAGCGTGATTTGCGGTGCAAAGAAGATGGGTGTTCCGGTAGTGCTGCGACTGTCAGACTACTTTTTACTGTGCCCGAGATTTGATTTCATGTACAACAAGAAACCATGCGAAGAGTGCCTTACGAAGGGGTATAGAACTTGCATCAAGAAAAGGTGTGTAAAGGGGTCGCTGTTTGCATCGGTCGTTCGAGTCTTTTCTATGAAAGTACATAAGGCGATGAATGTATATAAAGGTGTGGATGCATTTATTACGCCGTCTGAGTTTTTAAAGAAGAAACTGATTGAGAATGGTTTCGATGAGAAAAAAATCACCTGCATTCCGACATTTACGGCAAGTAAATCAGAAGTCGGAAAACCACAGGTTGGAACATATGGTTTGTACTTCGGGCGTGTGACAGAGGAAAAAGGTGTTGACACTGTTGTCAAAGCATATGGGATGATGCCGGAACGCCATGCGAAAATAATGGGCGATGATACAACGGACGAGGCAAAAAGATTAAAGGCATATATCAAAGAGAAGAAAATTAAGAATGTTGAGTTCTTGGGCTTTAAAGCTGGCGAGGAATTGGAAGAGATCATCAAGGGCGCACGATTCACACTGATTCCGTCTATTTGGTATGACAACCTTCCAAATACTGCATTGGAGTCTTTTCAGTATTCAAAACCGGTTATTGTGAGCAATATCGGAAGCTTACCAGAACTTGTTTTGGATGGCGTTAATGGTTATCTGTTTAAGCCTGCCGATGCTCGGGAACTGTGCGAAAAGGTTGCCTTGCTGGACGACAATGCTGTGGTAGAGAAAATGGGAGCTGCAAGCCGGGCTAGATTAGAAGATCGGTTTGCACCGCAGACTCATTATAATACCTTGATGCGTATTTTTGATTCTGTAAGGAGAAAATGAAATGGATAGTGTTTTAAAAAAAGTAGTTAAACATCCTGAAAAAATAGTTTACGGCCTTGAACGAAAAGGATTGTTGGACTGGCTTTCAGAAAAAGAATATATAAAAATCACATACAGATTGGCGTTTGGACGTAAATTGAACCTGGATGATCCAAAGGCACTTACAGAAAAAATTAATTGGTATAAATTATATTATAGAGATCCACTTATGCGTAAATGTGTGGATAAATATGAAGTTCGTCAATATGTAAGAGAATCTATAGGTGATGCGTATTTAAACGAATGTTTTGGAGTATGGAACAGCATAGAAGAAATCGACTATAATGCTTTGCCTAATCAGTTTGTGTTGAAACCTACAAATGGAAGTGGAGATATTGTTATTTGTAAAAACAAGTCACATTTTAATTGGGAGGAAGCTAAAAGAACACTGACAAAATATAGTAAGATCGGAAGAGCGTCGTGTAGGGAAAGAGTGTA
>OGFR01000679.1_pt1 | contig 22889 bp, 24 predicted proteins | sample 1571001 | NCBI WGS metagenome assembly OGFR01 (sample SAMEA2582064, study PRJEB24529) | metagenome | biome: Human gut stool | place: China | collected 2011 | reverse complement strand
CCGGTCTTCACCTGACCGATTTCCTCAGACATGGCCGCTTCATTTTCTTCAGCTCCCATGTCGGGAACATAGTTGATTACAGCGGTAATTCCCTGGGGAATTGTCTTGGTGGGGATTACCACCACTTTCTTGTCCTCTACCAGATATTTCGCCTGGTTAGCGGCAAGAATGATATTTTTGTTGTTGGGAAGAACAAAAACCGTATCCGCGTTTACCTGATTAATAGCGTTTACAACGTCTTCCGTGCTGGGATTCATAGTCTGTCCGCCCGCTATAATATAGGCCCGGTTCTACGGGTACAACAACATCCCCGTCACCCTCATGCGGGGCCAGACCACCCTGGGCGGCTACTCCGCCGAGCAGAAGCTGGAAAACCGGCTGGGCGCGCTCTGCCGCGCCTTCGGGTATGACGAGATCATCACCTACTCCTTCATCTCCCCCGCCTGCTACGACAAGATCCGCTGGCCCCGCGACTACTCCGCCCGCAAGAGCTTCCAGATCCTCAACCCTCTGGGGGAGGACACCTCTATCATGCGCACCACCACCCTGCCCTCCATGCTGGATATCCTGACCCGCAACTACAATTACCGCAACAAGTCCGCCAGGCTCTATGAGCTGGCCCGGGTCTATCTGCCCGGCGGGGAGGACGGCCTGGCCAACGAGTCCAAGGTGCTCACCCTGGGCGCCTACGGCGGGGACATGGACTTCTACGCCATGAAGGGGGCCGTCGAGGCCATCCTCAAGGACATCCGGGCCGCAGATATCCATTTTGAGGGCCCCACCGGCGCGCCCTCCGACGCCTCCTACCACCCCGGCCGCTGCGCCACCGTGTGGAGCGGCAGCGACTGCATCGGCATCTTCGGCCAGATTCACCCCCTGGCGGCCCAGAACTATGGCGTGGACGCCGAGCTCTATTGCGCCGAGCTCTCCTTTGACGAGCTTCTGAACGCCAAGGGCCCCGATCCCGAGTACGTCCCCCTGCCCAGGTTCCCCGCCGTCACCCGGGATATCGCCGTGGTGTGCGGTGAGAAGGTCACCGTGGGCGCTCTGGAGGACTGCATCCGCCGGGGCGCCAAGGGCCTGCTCAAGGAGGTTGCCCTGTTCGACATCTACCGGGGCAAGGGCGTGGACGAGGGCAAGAAGAGCGTAGCCTTTAACCTGACTCTGCGTGCCGACGACCGCTCCCTCACCAGCGAGGAGGCTGATGCCGACGTGAAGGCAGTTTTGGAGCTGCTGGAGCAGGAGCTGGGTGCTGTTTTGCGGTGAGCCCCTTCCGCGTCCGGTCGAAATCTTAAAGAATCATAAATTTTAAGTCATCCCCTTTACAGCGCGTCCTTTTTCCGCTACAATGGGGAACAGAATGATACACGGGGAGGTGTACCGATATGGAGATGGACTACACCCGCAAATTCAGCATCCAAAACGACAAGGACCCAGAGATCAAGAAGATCCTCACTTCCGTCTACCAGTCCTTGCAGGAAAAGGGTTACAATCCCATCAACCAGATCGTGGGGTACATCCTCTCGGAGGACCCCACCTATATCACCAACTACAACAACGCCCGCGCCCTGATCCGCAAGCTGGACCGGGACGAGCTGCTACAGGAGCTGGTGAAGCAGTATCTGCGCGATTGATTGTGTTCCATCCAACGTGCGCTGTCGGTGACAGCGCACGTTTTTTCTTTTTTATTGCACCTGCAACATACAACGGCCCGTCCCTTTGTTAGAATAGGCCCAGAAACCGACGAAGGAGGCGTTTTCCCATGAAACGCAGAATCATTCATATCGAGGAATCCAGGTGCAACGGCTGCGGCCTGTGCGCCGCCGCCTGCCACGAGGGCGCCATTGAGATGGTCAACGGCAAGGCCCGTCTCACCCGGGAGGACTACTGCGACGGGCTGGGGGACTGCCTGCCCGCCTGCCCCACCGGGGCCATCACCTTTGAGGAGCGTGAGGCCCCCGCCTACGACCATGCGGCGGTCTTGGCCGCCAAGGCGGCCAGGGCCGCGGACACGCCCCTGCCCTGCGGCTGTCCCGGCAGCCAGAGCCGGGCCATCCGCCGGCCGGAAGCCGCCCCCACCGCTGGAGATATCCCCAGTGAACTGCGCCAGTGGCCGGTTCAGATCAAGCTCGCTCCGGTTAACGCGCCCTACTTTGACGGCTGTGATCTTCTCATTGCTGCCGACTGCACCGCCTACGCCTACGGCGCCTTTCACCGGGACTTTATCCGGGGCCGGGTGACCCTTATCGGCTGCCCCAAGCTGGACGAAGGGGACTATAGTGAAAAGCTCACCGCCATTCTGGCTCAAAACGACATCCGCAGCGTCACCGTTGTACGGATGGCGGTCCCCTGCTGTGGGGGCATTCAGCGGGCCGCCGAGCGGGCCGTGTCCGCCAGCGGTAAACCGCTCTCCCTCCATACGGTCATTGTGGGCACCGACGGCACGCTGCTCCGCCAGGCTTGACACACACTTTACAATTGTGTCTTCTGTTTTTCCGGCGAAACTTGTATAAGCATACGAATTTCCGCCCCCTCCCTTGCAAAGCCCCCGGGAATTCGATATATTATACTCATTCTGGGACAGGGAGGTAGAGCCATGACGCCGGTGCACGAACTGCGCTCTGGGGTTTGGATCATCAATGGTTCCCGCCTGTCCAATTTTCGGCGGTAATAAGTGCAGGGTATCTGTGTAAGCAGATACCCTGATTTATTTTATCGTTTCCTAAAAATTTATTTGGCGCTACAGGAGGGTTTTATGAGCAAAAAAGTTGCCGTCATCATGGGTTCCGACTCAGATCTGGACACCATGCGCCCCTGCATCCAGCGGCTCAAGTCCTTTGGCATCCCCACAGAGGTCCACATCATCTCCGCCCACCGTACCCCCGCCGCCGCCGAGCGCTTCGCCTCTCAGGCAAGGGAGAACGGCTTCGGTGCGATTATCGCCGCAGCGGGCAAAGCCGCCCATCTGGCCGGTGTGCTGGCCGCCTATACCACCCTGCCCGTCATCGGCGTGCCCATCAAGACCTCTATGATGGGCGGGCTGGACTCCCTTCTGTCCATGGTACAGATGCCCAAGGGAATTCCCGTGGCCTGCGTGGCGGTGGACGGCGCGGACAACGCCGCCATTCTGGCCGCCCAGATGCTGGCCCTTTCCGACGAGGCCCTGAGCGACCGGCTGGTGCAGTTCAAGGCCGGCATGGCCGCCGAGGTGGAAGCAAAGGATCATAAAATCCAAATGGAGGAGTTTTAATATGTCTTACGAGAAACTGGAGCAGCTCTATGAGGGCAAGGCCAAGAAGGTCTTCGCCACCAGCGACCCCAATGTGGTGATCGTGTCCTACAAGGATGACGCCACCGCCTTCAACGGCCTGAAGAAGGGCACCATCACCGGCAAGGGGGCCATCAACAACCGCATGACCAACAACCTGATGCGCCGCCTGGAGGAGAAGGGCGTGCCTACCCACTATGTGGAGGAGCTCAGCGACCGGGAGACCGCCGTGAAAAAGGTGTCCATCGTCCCCCTGGAGGTCATCATCCGCAACATCTCCGCCGGCTCCTTCGCCAAGCGTTTTGGCGTGGAGGAGGGCATCGTGTTCGACGCGCCCACCATCGAGTTCTCCTACAAGAATGACGACCTGGGCGATCCCCTCATGAACAGCTATCACGCCCTGGCTCTCAAGCTGGCCACCCAGGAGGAGATCGACCTGATCAAGAAGTACGCCTTCGCGGTCAACGACCTGCTGCGGGGCTTCATGAAGGAGATCGGCATTGATCTGGTGGACTTCAAGCTGGAGTTCGGCAAGACAGCCGACGGCACCATTGTGCTGGCCGACGAGATCTCCCCCGACACCTGCCGCCTGTGGGACGAACAGACCCACGAGAAGCTGGACAAGGACCGTTTCCGCCGGGACATGGGCGGGGCCGAGGAGGCCTACGAGGAGGTCATGCGCCGCCTGATGGGGGATCAGTGATCCATGGGCGGTTTCTTCGGCGCGATTACCAAGCAGGACTGCGTGCTGGATGTGTTCTTCGGCACCGACTACCACTCCCACCTGGGCACCAAGCGGGGCGGCATGGCGGTCTACGACCGGAAGGATGGCTTTCAGCGGCAGATCCACAACATTGAAAACACCCCCTTCCGCACCAAGTTCGACAAGGATCTGGCGGAATTTCACGGCTGCTCCGGCATCGGCTGTATCAGCGACACCGATCCCCAGCCCCTGCTGGTGCGCTCCCACCTGGGCCTGTACGCCATCACCACCGTCGGCATCATCAACAACGCCGACGCGCTGGTGGAGCGCTACTTCTCCGACCACGGCCACCAGTTCATGGCCATGAGCTCTGGTAAAGTCAACGCCACCGAGCTGGTGGCCGCCCTTATCAACCAGAAGGACGACCTGATCTCCGGCATCCGCCACGCCCAGGACGAGATCGACGGTTCAGCCACCATTCTTATTCTGGATGCCGACGGCATCCTCGCCGCCCGTGACAAGCTGGGCCGCCTGCCGGTGCTCATCGGCCAGGGCGAAAACGGCTGCTGCGTCTCCTTCGAGTCCTTCGCCTACCATAAGCTGGGCTACCATGACGCTTACGAGCTGGGCCCCCGGGAGATCGTACGGGTCACGGCCGGCGGCTGGAAGACCCTCTCCCCCGCCGGAGAGCAGATGAAGATCTGCGCCTTCCTTTGGACCTACTACGGTTACCCCAACTCCAACTACGAGGGAATGAACGTGGAGGTCATGCGCTACCGCAACGGGGAGATCATGGCCCGGGACGAGGTACACCGGGGCCAACTGCCCAAGGTGGACTATGTGGCCGGCGTGCCCGACTCAGGCGTGCCCCATGCCATCGGCTTTGCCAACCGCAGCGGCAAGCCCTTTGCCCGCCCCTTCGTCAAATACACCCCTACCTGGCCCCGCTCCTTCATGCCCACCAGCCAGGAGGCCCGCAACCAGGTGGCCAAGATGAAGCAGATTCCCGTGCCCGAGCTCATTGAGGGCAAGAAGCTGCTCTTTGTGGACGACTCCATCGTCCGGGGCACCCAGCTCCGGGAGACCGTGGAATTCCTCTACGAGTCCGGCGCTGAGGAGGTCCACATGCGCTCGGCCTGTCCGCCCGTCATGTACGGCTGCAAGTACCTGAATTTCTCCCGCAGCAACTCCGACATGGAACTGCTGGCCCGGCGAACCATCCAGGAGCTGGAGGGGGACGAGGGGCAGCAGCATATCGAGGAATACGCCGACGCCTCCACGGAGCGCGGCAGATGCATGCTCCGCGCCATCTGCGAGAAGCTGGGCTTCGACTCTCTGGGCTACCAGTCCCTGGACGGCCTGCTGGAGGCCATCGGCATCGACCGGGACAAGATTTGCACTTACTGCTGGACGGGGAAGGAGTAAAAACGCTCCAAGGGGGACGCTGTCCCCCCTGGATACCCCCCCCCGCGCCGCCCCCGGCGGCACAGCGGGTTTGACCCCCTCTCCCCTGTGCACAGCGCAGGTGGTTGCCCGCCGATGGCGGAGCAAGCAGCGGCGTACTCCGGCGAACTGAATTCGCCTGCGGACCTCTTTTGCAATTCTTTTACCCGCAAAGCGGGTAAAACTCTGCGGGGCTTTGTCCCTTTTCCGCGCCTCATTTCCTCATTTTAAATGGAGGTTTTGACATGAAGAACTCCCATTCCGAATCCTACGCCGCCGCCGGCGTGGACGTCACCGCCGGCTACGAGTCGGTCAACCGCATCAAGCCCCTGGTGGAGTCCACCTACATTCCCGGTGTCATGGGCTCTCTGGGCGGCTTCGGCGGCCTGTTCGCCCCCAATGTGGCGGGCATGAAGAAGCCCGTCCTGGTCTCCGGTACCGACGGCGTGGGCACCAAGCTGAAAATCGCCTTTCTCATGGATAAGCACGACACCGTTGGCATCGACTGCGTGGCCATGTGCGTCAACGACATTATCTGCTCCGGTGCCTCTCCCCTGTTTTTCCTGGACTACGTGGCTGTGGGAAAGAATGTGCCCAGCCGCATCGAGGCCATCGTCTCCGGCGTCACCGAGGGCTGCCGCCAGGCCGGCTGCGCCCTCATCGGCGGCGAGACCGCCGAGATGCCCGGCTTCTACCCCGAGGACGAGTATGATCTGGCCGGCTTCTCCGTGGGTCTGGTGGACGAGTCCGACATGATCGACGGCTCCACCCTCTGCGAAGGGGATCTGCTCATCGGCCTGTGCTCCAACGGCGTCCACTCCAACGGCTTCTCCCTGGTGCGCAAGGTGCTGCTGGACAACCCCAAGGCTCTGGATATCTATGTCTCCGAGCTGGGCCGCACCATCGGCGAGGAGCTGCTGCGCCCCACCCACATCTATGTAAAGTCCATCCAATGCCTGCGCCAGCACGGCGTAACTGTCAAGGCCATCAGCCACATCACCGGCGGCGGCCTGTATGAGAATGTGCCCCGCATGATGAAGGAGGGCCTCACCGCCCGCATCCGCACCGCCTCCTACCCCGTGCCCGCCATCTTCGAGCTCATTCAGAAGTCGGGTGACATCCCCGTGCGGGACATGTATAACACCTTCAACATGGGCATCGGCCTGGTCATCGCCATCCCCAAGGATCAAGTGGGCCACGCGCTGGACGTGCTGGCCCGGGCGGGCGAGCAGTCCTATGTCATCGGCGACGTGATCAAGGGCGACGCCGGCGTGGAGCTGGTCTGAGGGCAGGGCGCATGGTACGAATTGCCGTCTTGGTTTCCGGCGGGGGCACCAACCTCCAGGCACTGATCGACGCCCAGAGCCGGGGTGAGCTGAAAAACGGCCGCATCGCCGCCGTGCTCTCCTCCCGGCCCGACGCCTACGCCCTGGAGCGGGCCGCCCGGGCCGGCATCCCCGGCTATGTGGTGGCCCGGAAAGACTTCGCATCCAACCGGGAGATGACCATAGCCCTGGTGGACAAGCTCCGTGAGCTGAATATCGGGCTGGTGGTACTGGCCGGCTTCCTGCACATCCTTACCGGGGAGATGGTGGCCGCCTTCCCCAACGCCATCCTCAACGTCCACCCCGCCCTCATCCCCTCCTTCTGCGGCGCGGGCTACTACGGCCTCCACGTCCACGAGGCCGCCCTGGCCTACGGCGTGAAGCTCACCGGCGCTACCGTCCACTTCGTCAATGAAGAGCCCGACGGCGGCCCCATCGTCCTTCAGAAGGCGGTGGAGATCCTGGAGGGGGACACCCCCGAGGTACTCCAGCGCCGGGTGATGGAGCAGGCGGAGTGGCATATCCTTCCCCAGGCCGTCTCCCTGTTCTGTGAGGGGCGGCTCCGGGTGGAGGGAAGGATCGTCCATATTTTATAATTTCATAGGAGGTATGGAGACATGAGCGATCTGCGTCTTCTGGCATTTGTCCTCAGCGGCGGTTTTCTGTTCCTAGGCGGGATCTGGCTTGGCGGAGACTACGGTCTTGCTCTGTTGCTGCTTGGCTTGGTCGTTCTGCTGGTTCCTGTTGTTCTGGCGTGTATTTCCCTGATCCGCTGGCTGGCGGCTCATGATTAGCACGATAGGAGGCGTTTTCAGATGAAGCGAACCGGGAAAACACTCATCGAATTAAAAAATGAGCATCCAGAAGGCGAAATAATTGAAAGCTTAGATTCATCCCCAGATTGTGCCGCTATATGCTTTGGGGAGCCGGAGGCGGAATATGCTTATTACTTTTTCGGAACGCAGAGCGGCGATTCTGAAAAGGCCATGAGCGAATGTGAGGAACAGCTGAAATGTGCGGGCTTTGTCACCACCGCAAACATACTTTTCCCAGACATGGAAGATGACATGTCCTTTGAAGATTTTTTCTCCTTGATCGGTGTGGACGATTATGAGTATTTCGGGGAAGATACGCTTGCAGCAGGTTGGTTAAGATTCATGTATCAAGATATGGAAGTAATGGTGAATACAAACGAAATGACTCCTGGCCGCGGATTACATTTTAATTTTACAGGAGCAGAAATCGTGAAGCGTGATGCTCCGGTGTCGATTGCAGACCCAGAAATATTAAATACTAATAGTGACCTAGCGGGTGCAGTTATGTTCGATGAAACTATTTTGTTAGAACATATTGCTGCAACTGGTATGTGCATTTCTTTCCCGAGGGATTGTCGAATAATACATCCCCCTGTCTGTAGACTTATTTCAAGAATTCCTCACAAATGTTACATTCAGCAAGGCAATAACAGTATGATATCGTAGAATGGAGATTATCATGAAAAACCTGGATCTTACCGCGCTGCTGCGCGGCAACCCCTATCCCGGACGCGGCATCGTGCTGGGCAGCTCTCCCGACGGGGAGAAGTCCGTCGTCGCCTATTTCATCATGGGCCGCAGCGAGAACTCCCGCAACCGGGTCTTCGTGGAGACCCCTGACGGCATCCGCACCCAGGCCTTTGACCCCTCCAAAATGACCGATCCCTCCCTTATTATCTACGCCCCTGTGCGGGTGTTCGGCACCTCCACCATCGTCACCAACGGCGACCAGACCGACACCATCCGCGAGGGACTGGCCGCGGGCAAGACCTTTGCCCAGGCCCTCCACACCCGGACCTTTGAGCCCGACGCCCCCAACTACACCCCCCGTATCTCCGGGCTGGTGAAAAAGAACGGTGACTACACCCTGTCCATCCTCAAGAGCGCGGACGGCGATCCCGCCTCCTGCCGCCGGTATTTCTTCGCCTATGAGGCCCCCCACGCCGGGCAGGGCCATTTCATCCACACCTACATGGGCGACGGCACCCCCCTGCCCTCCTTTGTGGGGGAACCGGAGCAGGTGGAAATCCCCTGCGGCACCCCCGCGGAGTTTGCCGATCTGTTGTGGGACAGCCTCAACCCGGAGAATAAGGTCTCTCTCTTTGTGCGCTACATCGACCGGAAAACCGGAGATTGGGAGACTGTGATCAAAAACAAGCATGCATCAGCCTGACGGACGGCCGCAGGCCGCCCCAGATACACACAGTCCGAGGGCGGCCCGCGGCCGCCGCTCACTTGACGGAGGTTTATCGCAATGACAGAACTGGAACTGAAATACGGCTGCAACCCCAACCAGAAGCCGGCCCGCATCTTTATGGAGGAGGGCGAGCTGCCTATCCAGGTGCTCAACGGCAAGCCGGGCTACATCAACTTTCTGGACGCCTTCAACTCCTGGCAGTTGGTGAAAGAACTGAAGGAGGCCACCGGCCTGCCCGCCGCCGCATCCTTCAAGCACGTCTCCCCTGCTGGCGCCGCCGTGGGTACCCCCCTCACCGACGTGGAGCGGAAAATCTACTTTGCCGAGGATATGGAGCTCTCCCCCATCGCCTGCGCCTATGTCCGCGCCCGGGGCGCTGACCGGCTGTGCTCCTACGGCGACTGGGCCGCCCTCTCCGATGTGTGCGACGCCGACACCGCCCGCTACCTGGCCCTGGAGGTATCCGACGGCGTGATCGCCCCTGGCTACACCGACGAGGCCCTGGCCATCCTCAAAACCAAGCGCAAGGGCGGCTATAATGTGGTGCAGATCGACCCAGACTACGCCCCCAAGGCCGTGGAGCACAAGGACGTCTTCGGTATCACCTTCGAGCAGGGCCGCAACAGCTTCGCCATCAACGAGGCCCTGCTGGACAACATCGTCACCGACAACAAGGAGCTGCCCGAGTCCGCCAAGCGGGACATGCTCATCGCCCTCATCACCCTGAAGTACACCCAGTCCAACTCCGTCTGCTATGTGAAGGACGGCCAGGCCATCGGCGTGGGCGCGGGCCAGCAGAGCCGCATCCACTGTACCCGTCTGGCGGGGAACAAAGCGGACAACTGGCTCCTGCGGCAGCATCCCAAGGCGCTGGGCCTCTCCTTCGTGGACGGCATCCGCCGTCCCGACCGGGACAACGCCATCGACGTCTACCTCTCCGACGAGTACGAGGACGTGCTGGCCGACGGCGTGTGGCAGAACACCTTTAAAATCCGGCCCGAGGTGCTCACGGCGGAGGAGAAAAAGGAGTGGATCGCCCGCCAGTCGGGCGTGACCGTGGGCTCCGACGCCTTCTTCCCCTTCGGCGACAATGTGGAGCGTGCCCGCAAGAGCGGCGTACAGTACATCGTCCAGCCCGGCGGCTCCATCCGGGACGACCACGTCATCGCCACCTGCAACAAGTACGGCATCGTCATGGCCTTTACCGGGATGCGGCTGTTCCACCACTAATGGAGGCACACCGCTACGGTCTGAGCGCCGCCGCTCTCAAATATCTGGCCGCGCTGTTTATGCTGGTGGATCATATCGGGATGGTCTTTCCCACCATGCTGACCGAGCTGGGCCTGCCCACCTGGGCGGATGGGCTGCCCCGGCTCATCGGGCGGCTGGCCTTTCCCATTTTCGCCTACTTCGTGGCCGAGGGCTGCCGCCGCACCCGCTTCTTCCACCGCTATCTCATCCGGCTGGGAGCGTGTGCCCTTCTCTCCCAGGCGCCCTTCACCCTAGCCACCGGCGTCTGGGGCGGAAGTGTGCTCCTCACCTTCTTCCTCAGCGCCGGAGCCATCTATGGCTATGAGCGTCTGTCCAAAGCAGAGCACGGCCCGGCCGTGTCGGCCATTCCCCTGTTCGCGGCCTGTGCGCTGGCACTCCTGCTCAACGTGGACTACGGCTTCCCCGCCGTGCTCCTGATCTTCGCCCTTTACCTCTGCGGTGATAATCGCCGCCGAAAGCTGCTCTGTCTGGGAGCCGGTCTGGCTCTCCTCTATCTGCTCTACCAGCCCCTGATAGGGCTGCTCTCCCTCCCACTGTTCCGGCCGGACTGGATGGCGGGCTATCTGCTCCATGCCCTCCCTGTGTTTGCTCTCTACGCATTGTGCGCCGAGGCATCCCTCCTTCTGTTGGCCTGGTACCGTGGGCAATTGGGTGTGCAGAGCAAGTGGTTCTTTTATGTGTTCTATCCCGCGCACCTGCTGGGCCTATGGGCCCTGGGGCTGGCGCTGAATTGAGGTGTAAGCAATGAATGTTTTGATTGTCGGCGGCGGCGGGCGGGAGCACGCCATCGCCTGGGCACTGTCTAAAAGTGAGCAAGTGGAACAGCTTTACTGCGCCCCCGGCAACGGCGGTATCGCCGCCCTGGCCCAGTGCGTCCCCCTCTCCGCCACCGACGTGGATGGAGTGGTGGCCTGGGCCCAGGCCCATTCCATTGATTTTGTGGTGGTGGCGCCGGACGATCCCCTCGCCCTGGGCATGGTGGATGCCCTGGAGGATGCGGGCATTCCCGCCTTCGGCCCCCGGGCGGACGCCGCCATCATCGAGGCCAGCAAAATCTTTTCCAAGAATCTGATGGCCAAGTACCACATTCCAACCGCAAAGTATCAAACCTTTACAGAGCTCGCCCCTGCTCTGGCCTACATTGAGGCCGAGGGCGCGCCCATCGTGGTGAAGGCTGACGGCCTGGCCCTGGGCAAGGGCGTTATCGTGGCCCAGACGGTAGCCGAAGCCCAGGAGGCCGTCCGCTCCATGATGGACGGTCGCAAGTTCGGCCAGGCCGGCGCCAGGGTGGTCGTCGAGGAGTGTATGACCGGCCCGGAGGTCACCGTGCTGGCCTTCTGCGACGGGGAGCATCTGGTTCCCATGCCCTCCTCCCAGGATCACAAGCGGGCCTTTGATGGCAACCAGGGCCCCAACACCGGCGGCATGGGCGCCATCTCCCCCTCCCCCAACTACACGCCCGAGGTGGCCCGCCGCTGTATGGAGGAGATCTTCCTGCCCACGGTGGCCGCCCTCAAGGCGGAGGGCCGCCCCTTCCAGGGAGTGCTCTACTTTGGCCTGATGCTCACCCCCGACGGCCCCAAGGTGGTGGAGTACAATGCCCGCTTCGGCGATCCCGAATGCCAGGCGGTGCTCTCCCTGCTGGAGACCGATCTGCTGGACATCTTCCTGGCCTGCCGTAACGGCACTTTGGACCGTCTGAACATCCGGTGGAAGGACGGGGCGGCCTGCTGCCTGGTGCTGGCCTCCGGCGGCTACCCCGGCTCCTACGCCAAGGGTCTGCCCATCACCGGCCTGGAGGATGCCGGACAGCAGGCCGTGGTTTTCCATGCGGGCACCAAACTGGGAGACGACGGCACGGTGTTCACCAACGGCGGCCGGGTGCTGGGCGTCACCGCCACCGGGCCGGATCTGAACGCCGCGATCGACAGCGCCTACGCCGCCGCGGGGCACATCCACTTCCAGGACATGCACTTCCGCACCGACATTGGCCGGGTTTGAAGCCCTTGCGCCCCAAGGGGTGCTACTGCTGGTTGTCAAATTGGATGCTCCGGTTGGTTGCGTCTATCCGGGCCGTTCTGCTAAGATGAGCCCAAGAAAAAAGGAGGTTCATCACCATGGAATTTCGTGAACGGCTCTACCAGCTCCGCAAAGGGCGGGGCATCTCCCAGGAGGAGTTGGCCCACACCGTAGGGGTCTCCCGGCAGGCGGTACAGAAGTGGGAGGCGGGGGCCGCCACCCCGGATCTCAACAACCTGTCCGCCTTGGCCGACTATTTTGCCGTCAGTTTGGACTATCTGGTGCGGGGAATCGAGCCCGAAAAGCCCGCAGCCCCTTCCCCTCAGCAGGCTGTCATCCAAAACTACTATAGAGGCTGGCGCTATGAGTACCGCAGCCGCCGCACTCTCTTCGGCCTTCCTCTGGTTCATATCAATCTGTGTGACCGCAGTCTGTGTCGGGCCAAGGGGGTCATCGCCATCGGCAACGTGGCCACCGGCCTGATAGCCATCGGAGGCTTTTCCGCCGGTCTGCTGACCTTGGGCGGATTCAGCGCCGGTCTGCTGGCTCTGGGCGGCCTCGCCGCTGGGGGGATCTCCCTCGGCGGCCTGTCCGTGGGCCTGCTGGCTGCCTTGGGCGGGGCGGCATTCAGCCTAGGAATTGCCTTCGGCGGCGGCGCTGTCAGCGGCTATGCGGCCCTGGGCGGGGCGGCGGTGGGGCAGTACGCCGCCGGGGGCACTGCGTTCGGCTCCACCCTCGCTATCGGACGGGACGCATATTCCTCTGCCGCCGGTCTGGCTCTCACCCTGGAGCAGCTTCACGGCTACTCCCCCGAGGTCCTGTTCCAGATGATCCACGCCCAGCTCCCCGAGGCCCCTGAGTGGGTCGTCCGCCTGCTTCTCTGCGTTTGTCCCTGAAAAAGAGCCCTTGCGCGGCCGCGCAAGGGCTCTTCCCTTATCTGTCTTCTCTGTAAGCTGAACTGTGTCCACCCGTCCCGGTGCCCCTATCATCACCGTTGAGAAATCTCCATGTATAGAAGGGGATACGGCGCTCCCTGTTCATCGCAGTCTGTCCTTTTATATACACAGAATCCCATGTGCTCATAAAAACCCTTTGCCTCTGGGTTCTGTTCATTGACCGTCACGCTCTTAACCCCACAATGCTTCATCCCATATTCAACGAGCAGCCTTCCCAAGCCGTTTCCCCGTTTGTCCGGAACGAGAAACAGCATTTCAAGGCGACCGCCATCTACTCCCATAAATCCGACCGGAGCTCCGCTTTCCTCTCTGGCGATGACAAGCCTTGGAACCAAATTCAGCGCCCCGGGAACGTATTCCTTGATCTGTTCTATTTCACGGCTGGATAAAAAGTGGTGCGTTGCCCTCACGGACTGCTCCCAAATTTTCAGAAGCTGCTGGAGCAATGCAGGCTGCCGTTCCTTCACTTCCGCTATTTCCGTATCCTCACCCCATTTGATTGCATTTCCAACATCAGCCTGCCACACAAATGCTGCGGCTTCGGTCAGCCGGCTTGCTTATTTCTCATCCAGTGGGAGTGGGTCCGGTGCACGGTGGGTCAGCTCGGCACAGCAGGACTTGGTCAGCTTGTCCAGTCCCTCATCCTGGCGGGCCAGCTCCCCGGAGATCTGCTCCAGCGTCTGCCGCACCTGGTCCAGCTCTCCACAGGCCCTGGAAACCGCCGCGTCCATATCAGCGCGCAGGCGGCCGTAATTCCCCTGTACCCGGTTCAGCCACTGCTCCACCTCGGCCCGTGTCTTGCGGATGCGCTCCTCCGCCTCCGCCTGAACCGCCTGGGCGCGGCAGTGGGCCTCCAGCTCAATACCGGCGGTGCGGTCCTTCACCTTTTCATAGGCCTCCGCCGCCGGCCCAGCCTTGGCCAGCTTTTCCTCGCTCTCCTTCAGCCGGGCCTCGGTATCGGCCAGCCGCTGCTTCGCCTTCTCCAGCTCTTCCTCCAGCAGGGAGATCTCCAGCTTGCGCTCCTCCGCCTCCTTGTGGGCGGCGGCCAGCTCCCCCCGCAGGGCCTGGAGCTCCTTCTCCTTGGCCTCCGTCTGGGCCTGGGCCGCGGCGGTCTCCTCCGCCTGGGCCGCCTTGGCCGCCTCGGCTTCCGCCAGCTCCCGCCGGACAGCCTCCAGCTTCTCCCGGTGCTCCTGGTTCGACGTCTCAATATAATTCAGCACATCCTGCTTCTGAAACCCGCCAAAGGTGGACGTGCGGAACTGAAGTTCGGTGTCGCTCATACGGCACACCCCTTTTCTACAGAATCAGAGCTATTTTATCACAATTCCCGCTATAACACAAGCGCCACCCAGACCATGGCTATCTGCACAATTCTTTCTTCTTCCTACTTGCGGTTTTGCGCAAAATCAACTATAGTTATAGTTGATATTACGGCAAAATGTCCGGTCTATCGGGCTGATCCGGCGGTATTCTACGTTCAGAAGCATTTGAGAACGGAGGTAGTTTTCCCATGACCTATCTGGCCCACATTGCCGGCGACGGCCGGAAACAGACGGCGGCGGAGCACCTCAACGGGACGGCGGAGCGTTGCGCTCTCTTTGCCGCTCCCTTCGGTGCGGAGGAGTTGGGTCGGCTGGCCGGCCTGAGCCACGACCTCGGAAAATACTCCATGGAATTTCAGCGCCGCCTTGCCGGCGGCCCCAAGGTGGATCACGCCACCGCCGGCGCCTTTGCCTGCTGGCGTATGGGGCAGCCTCTGGCCGCCTTCGCGGCGGCGGGACACCACGGCGGCCTCCCGGACGGAGGCACTCAGGGAGATTCCCCGGATGCCGGAACCTTTTTGGGACGGATGAAGCGCGCGGAACGGGGCGGGCTGCCCGACTGCTCTGCTTGGACGGAAGAGATCGCCCTTCCCTCCCCCGCCCCTCCCCCCTGCGGCACGGAGCCGCTGTCCCAGATGTTCTTTACCCGGATGCTGTTTTCCTGTCTGACGGACGCGGATTTCCTGGACACTGAGGCCTTTATGGACGGCTCCCCCCGGCCGGAGCACCCCGCCCCTCTGGATGACCTTTGGGAGCGGCTCCAGCGCCATATCTCCGGCTGGTTTCCCCCTCAGGGAGAGCTGAACTCCCGCCGCTGCGCCGTTCTGGAGCAGTGTATCCGGATGGGCAAAACCCAGCCCCCCGGCCTGTTTACCCTCACCGTCCCCACCGGGGGCGGAAAGACGGTGGCCTCTCTGGCCTTCGCCCTGGCCCAGGCCAGGGCCAGGGGGCTGCGGCGGATCATCTATGTGATCCCCTACACCTCCATCATCGAGCAGACCGCCCAGGAGTTCCGAACCATCCTGGGGGCGGAGAACGTGCTGGAGCACCACTCCAACGCCGCCTATGAAATCGACGCCGAGGCCACTCCAAAAACGGTCCGCCTGGCCCAGGCCGCGGAGAACTGGGACATGCCCGTGGTGGTGACCACGGCGGTGCAGTTCTTCGAATCCCTCTATGCCAACCGCCCTTCCCAGTGCCGCAAGCTCCACAACCTGGCCGGAAGCGTCATTCTCTTCGACGAGGCCCAGCTGCTCCCCCTCCCCTGCCTGCGGCCCTGCGTCCACGCCATCGCCCAGCTCGTTCAGCATTACGGTGCTTCCGCCGTCCTCTGTACCGCCACCCAGCCCGCACTGGGGCCGCTCTTTGCGGAGTTCCTGCCCGGCCGTCCGGCAGTGGAGCTCTGTCCGCCGGAGCTGTGTCCCCCGGAATCCTTCCGCCGGGTGTGCTTCCGCCAGGCGGGCCGGCTGGACTGGGATACACTGTCCGGACAGCTCCAGCAGCACGAGCAGGTGCTCTGCGTTGTCAACAGCCGCAAGAGCGCCCAGGAGATCTTTACGCGGCTCTCCGGCGAGGGGAACTTTCACCTCTCTACCCTCATGTATCCCGCCCACCGGCGCGCCAAGCTGGAGGAGATCCGCCGCCGGCTCAAGGGGGGCCTCCCCTGCCGGGTGATCTCCACCTCCCTGATCGAGGCCGGGGTGGATGTGGACTTTCCCGCCGTGTTCCGGGAAGAGGCGGGCCTGGACTCCATCCTCCAGGCCGCCGGCCGGTGCAACCGGGAGGGCAAGCGCCCCGTCTCGGAGAGCATCGTCACCCTTTTCCGGGGGGAGGCCGCCCCGCCGCCTCTGTTCCAGACCGCCATCGGCGTGGGCCGCAAGGTGCTGGAGCAGTATGACGACATCGCCTCCCAGGAGGCGATCCAGGCCTACTTCCATATGTTCCTGGAGCTGAATGGGGCGAAAGCGCAGGACAAATATGGTATTTTATCTAAAATTCACGAGGATCCGTTCCCCTTCCAGTCCGTGGCGGAGCGCTTCCACATGATCGACAGCCCCACCCGGACGGTCTACATCCCATTGGGCGCGGGCGCGGAGCTGGTCGGACGGCTTCGGGCCGGAGAGCGGAGCCGGACGCTGTTCCGCCAGCTCGGCCAATACGGCGTATCTATCTACGAAGAGCACTTCGCCGCCCTGGATCAGGCCGGGGATCTGGAGCGGCTGGAGGATGGCTCCGCTATCCTTGCCACCCTGTCCCTCTATTCAGAGGAAACCGGGCTGTCCCTGGAGGCGGACTGTGGGAAAGCCTTCTTTGTCTAAACAGCAGGGGAGCGGAGACGCTTCCGTCTCCGCTCCCCTGTGCCTCCTAATTAATATACATTTCTATATTTCAATCCACGCATGTTGCGACAGAAAATATTATATCACATGTGTCAACAAAAATTCATAGATATGTATTTTAAAGAGTTTGACGGATGACTAACTCTGATGTATAATATAGTCGTCTAAATGAATAGACGCAGGATGGAACGCCGGGCAGACGTGAGGTCTCATTCACTCTCTACTCCGTCTGCCGGTGCTTCCCCTGTCCAAACAATATATTATGTATTATGAAAGGAGTGAACGCCTATGTCCATTCAGCTGGAGGTCTGGGGGGATTATGCCCTCTTTACCCGCCCGGAGATGAAAGTAGAACGGGTGAGCTACGATATCATGACCCCCTCCGCCGCCCGGGGGCTGGTGGAGGCCATCTACTGGCATCCTGGGCTGAGGTGGATCATCGACCGCATCCATGTGTGCGCTCCCATCCGCTTCACCAACCTGCGGCGCAACGAGGTCAAGTCCACTCTCTCCGCCCGCTCGGCCCGGACGGTGATGGAGCGGGGCAAGGGAGAGCTGTATCTGTGCACATCCGACGACATTCAGCAGCGGGCCGCCCTGCTGCTGCGGGATGTGCGGTATGTCATTGAGGCCCATTTTGACATGACCAGTCAGGCCGCCCCCGGAGATAATCCGGGCAAGTTTCAGGACATTGTCAAGCGCCGCATCAAAAAGGGGCAGTTCTACCACCAGCCCTGCTTTGGCTGCCGTGAGTTTCCCGCCCATTTCCACTGGTGTGAGGAGCTACCCCCCTGCCCGAAGGAGCTGCTGGGAGAGCGCGATCTGGGCTGGATCCTGTGGGATATGGACTATACAAATCCGGAGGATATCCGCCCCCTGTTCTTCTGCGGCACCCTGCGGGACGGGGTGCTGGAGGTGCCCGCCCGGGACAGCGGGGAGGTGCGGGGATGATTTTGCAGGCGTTGACCCAGTATTACGAAACTCTGGTGCAGGCAGGCGTGCTTGCCGGCCCCGGCTGGGGGCCGGTCAAGGCCTCCTATGCACTCTCTATCGCCGCAGACGGGACGCTAGAGCAGGTTACGTCCATTCAGACGGAGCAGCTCCGAGGGAAAAAGACTGTGCTCGCCCCCCAGGTGCTCACGCTCCCTGCTCCGGTCAAACGCACAGTAGGGATCGCCGCCAATTTTCTGTGCGATAACTCCGGCTACATTTTGGGCGCAGACAATAAGGGCAACCCTCAGCGCTCCCTTGCGTGCTTTGCCGCCTGCAAGGCGCTTCATACCTCTGTTTTGGGGAGTGTGGATTCCCCCTCCGCTCAGGCCCTGCTGGCCTTCTTCCGCACCTGGATCCCGGAGTATACACTGGAGCATCCCGCTCTGGCAGAGTATCGGGAGGACATACTGTCCGGGGCCAATCTGCTCTTCCGCTATAATGGAAGCTATGTCCATGAAGATCCCGAAATTCGGCGTGCCTGGGAGCGCCGCTATCGCGCCGATACCGACAGCCCAAGAGGTATCTGCCTCGTCACCGGCGAGGAAGGGCCGGTGGAGTCCGTTCACCCGGCCATCAAGAATGTGTCCGGCGCCCAATCCAGCGGCGCAGCTCTGGTCTCTTTCAACGCACCGGCGTTCTGTTCCTACGGCAAGGAGCAGAACCTCAACGCCCCTACCGGCAAATACGCCGCCTTCGCCTATACGGCCGCCCTCAATTACCTGCTGGCCGACCGGGAGCACGTCTACCGGCTCGGGGACGCCACCGTCGTCTGCTGGGCCAAAGGCGGCGGCGACGCCTACCAGGCCTTTTTCGGCGGGGCTCTGCTGGGGGCGCCGACGCCGTACAGCGCCGCGGATCTCCGCGGCATGACCGCACAGCTGTGCCAGGGAATCCCCGTGGACTTTCAGGAGGACAAGCTCGACCCCAACATGGATTTCTATATCCTAGGCCTCTCCCCCAACGCCGCCCGGCTGTCAGTGCGCTTTTTCCTCCACAATACCTTCCGGGGATTCCTGGAACACATCCAGTCCCACTACCGGCGGCTGGAGATCATTCGCCCCTCCTATGACAAGTTTGAGACCCTGCCCATCTGGAAGCTGCTGGACGAGACGGTAAACCAGAACGCCCGGGACAAGTCCCCCGCCCCCGATCTGGCCGGCGAGGTTCTGCGGGCGGTGCTGAACGACACCCGATATCCGGCCACCCTGCTCAACGGCGTCGCCCTCCGCATCCGGGCGGAACGGGAGGTCACCCGGGGCCGGGCCGCCATTCTGAAAGCCTATTACACAAAGCTGGCCGAGAGTACCGGCCGCGAACATCCTGATATACCGGAGGAGGTCTTACAAGTGTCTCTCAATCCTGACGCCACCAATGTCCCCTATCTCCTGGGGCGGCTGTTCTCCGTGCTGGAGGCCGTCCAGGCCGCTGCCAACCCCGGCATCAACGCCACCATCCGCGACAAGTATTTCAGCGGAGCGTCGGCTACCCCTGCCGTCCTGGTCAATCTGGCTCAGAAGCATCTGAAAAAGCTGAACGCCGCCAACCGCGGTCTCTCCATCGCCTATGAGAAGCAGATGACCGAGCTGCTCTCCAAGCTGGGTACGGAATACCCCGCCCACCTGAATCTCCCCCAGCAGGGTTCGTTCCAGCTGGGTTACTATTTCCAGACTCAGGCCCGCTATCAGAAGAAGGAGGAGAAGTAATATGTCCGAGCCTATCAAAAACCGCTATGAATTTGTCATCCTGTTCGACGTGGAGAACGGCAATCCCAACGGGGATCCGGACGCGGGCAATATGCCCCGGGTGGATCCGGAGACCGGCCTGGGTATTGTCACCGACGTGTGCCTGAAGCGGAAGATCCGCAACTATGTGGAGACGGTGAAGGAGGACGCCACCGGCTACCGCATCTATGTCAAGGACGGCGTGCCTCTCAACCGCAGCGACGCCGAGGCCTACGCCGCCCTGGACGTGGACGAAAAAACCGTCAAGGAAAAGAAAAAGGCCGATCCCGACCTGGATCGGAAAGTCCGGGACTGGATGTGCGCCAACTTCTACGATGTGCGCACCTTCGGCGCGGTGATGACCACCTTTGTGAAGGCCGCTCTCAACTGCGGCCAGGTGCGGGGGCCGGTGCAGCTGGGCTTTGCCCGCAGCGTGGAACCCGTCATTCCTCAGGAGGTCACCATCACCCGCGTGGCCATCACCACCGAGGCCGACGCGGAGAAAAAGGGCACTGAGATGGGGAGAAAGTATGTGATCCCCTATGGTCTCTATCGCTGCGAGGGCTACGTCTCCGCCAACCTGGCCCGCAAGACCACCGGCTTCTCCGAGGAGGATCTGTCCCTGCTGTGGGAGGCAATCCTCAATATGTTCGAGCACGACCACTCCGCCGCACGGGGCAAGATGGCCGTGCGGGAGCTGATTGTCTTCCAGCACGACAGCGAGCTGGGCTGCGCCCCGGCCTGGAAGCTCTTTGAAGCGGTACATGCCACCCGGAGGGATCCCGGTGATCCCGCCCCTGCCCGCTCCTATCAGGATTACTCCGTCACGGTGGACGAGGCCGCCCTCCCCGCCGGAATCACCTGCCGGCGGATGGGGTGAACTTCCGTGAGGAGGAGTTCCTCCCCCTCTCCGGCCTTCAGCACTTTGCCTTCTGCCGCCGCCAGTGGGCGCTCATCCATCTGGAACAGCAGTGGCAGGAAAATCTGCGCACCATAGAGGGCCAGCTCTTCCATGAGCGTGCCCACGACGCCTCCCTTCGGGAGCGGCGGGGCGATACTCTGGTTCTCCGCAGTCTGGCGGTGGCCTCCCCTACCCTGGGACTGTCCGGCCAGTGCGACGTGGTCGAATTTCGCGCCGCGCCGGAGGGCGTCCCCCTCGCGGGCGAGGAGGGCCGCTGGCTGCCCTTTCCCGTGGAGTACAAGCGCGGCCGGCCAAAGCCTCACCAGGCGGACGAGCTTCAACTGTGCGCCCAGGCCATGTGTCTGGAGGAAATGCTGTGCTGCCCCGTCCCGGAGGGCGCGCTCTACTATGGCGAAACCCGCCGGCGCACTCCGGTGCGCTTCTCTCCGGAGCTGCGCCGTCAGGTTCAGTCCGCCGCAGAGGAGATGCACCAGCTCTTCCGGCGGGGCCACACCCCCAAAGCCAGGCCGGGCAAGTTCTGCGGCGCCTGTTCTCTGAAGGAGCTGTGCCTGCCGCAGCTGATCCGGCGGGAGTCCGTATCCGATTATCTGAACCGGGCCATGGAGGAAACGCCATGAGACATCTGTTGAACACCCTCTTCGTGACCTCGGAGGACATCTATCTGTCCCTGGACGGCGAAAATGTGGTCGCCAGCCGGGAGCATCAGGAGGCCGCCCGCTACCCGCTCCATACCTTGAGCGGCATTATCTCCTTCTCCTACCCCGGTGCCTCTCCCGCCCTGATGGGCGCCTGTGCAGAGCACGGAATCTCTCTGGCCTTCTGCACGCCGCGCGGGCGGTTTCTGGCCCGGATCGCCGGGAGCACCTCGGGAAACGTCCTGCTCCGGCGTGTCCAGTACCGCACGGCGGACGAACCCTCCGCCAGCTGCCGCATTGCCCGCAGTATGATCTTCGGCAAGGTCTATAACGCCCGCTGGAGTATCGAGCGCACCCGAAGGGATCACGGGCTCCGGCTGGACGCCGCCAGCCTGACGGCCTCCGCGTCTCATCTGAAAGAGCTTCTCCCCCAAATCGCCGCGGCCGCCTCTCTCGAGCATCTGCGCGGCCTGGAGGGCGCCGGAGCAACCCTCTATTTTGGTCAGTTCGACCAGCTGATTTTGGGTGAAAAGCCCCTCTTTTCCTACCAAAGCCGCAGCCGCCGTCCGCCGCGGGATCCTGTCAACGCCCTGCTCTCCTTTGTCTACAGTCTGCTCTCGCACGACTGCGCCTCCGCACTGGAGAGCGTGGGGCTGGATTCCTATGTTGGCTTCCTCCACCGGGATCGCCCTGGCAGAGCCTCTCTGGCCCTGGATCTGATGGAGGAGCTGCGCCCCTGTATGGCCGACCGGTTCGTTTTAACCCTGATAAACAACCGAATAGTGGGGCGGCAGGACTTTGACTTTCTGGAGAATGGGGCGGTCTTTTTGAGTGACTCCGGCCGCAGAGCCGTTCTGAAGCGCTGGCAGGAGCGGAAAAAGGAGCCTCTGACCCACCCCTATCTCCAGGAAAAGCTCTCTTGGGGACTGGTTCCCTATCTCCAGGCGCTGCTTCTGGCCCGCTGCCTCCGCGGCGATCTGGACGCCTATCCACCCTTTTTGTGGAAGTGAGGCCATTATGCTGGTTTTGATTACCTACGATGTCAATACAGCGGATGCCGCCGGGCGCAAACGCCTGCGGCAGATCGCCAGGCAGTGCGTCAACTACGGCCAGCGGGTTCAGAACTCCGTCTTTGAGTGCAAGCTGGATCCGGCCCAGTACAAGCTGCTTCAAGCCAAGCTGTGTGCGATCATGGATCCCGAACGGGACAGCCTCCGCTTTTATTCCCTGGGAAATCGCTATGAGCAGAAGATCGAACACTTTGGCTGTAAGCAGACCTACCTTCCAGACGAACCTTTGATTTTGTAGCGTGCGAAGTCCAAGAGGACACGCCTTCTCCGGCCGGTTCGCACCCAAAAAGCATAAAGGAAAGCTTAATGGAGCATAGGCGCGTTTGTTTTTGTATGCTCAGCCTTCTTCCCCTTGTGCAAATAAGCAAATTGAGCCAAGCAAACTCTCTGCTCTTTAGTAAAGTTTGCTGTCGCACCCCTCGCGGGGTGCGTGGATTGAAATACAAGCGTAGCAACTAACCTTAGCCCGTGCACAAGTCGCACCCCTCGCGGGGTGCGTGGATTGAAATCAGGAACTCTGCCACGAAGGCCCGGTAATCCTGGGCGTCGCACCCCTCGCGGGGTGCGTGGATTGAAATCAGGAACTCTGCCACGAAGGCCCGGTAATCCTGGGCGTCGCACCCCTCGCGGGGTGCGTGGATTGAAATCAGGAACTCTGCCACGAAGGCC
>OGFR01000676.1_pt1 | contig 22944 bp, 24 predicted proteins | sample 1571001 | NCBI WGS metagenome assembly OGFR01 (sample SAMEA2582064, study PRJEB24529) | metagenome | biome: Human gut stool | place: China | collected 2011 | reverse complement strand
GAAGGCGGTCTCTTTCACTTCCGGACCTTTATTCAGCTTTGTAACTCAAATTTTTTATTAAATCTCGTTCACTTTTCTCTTTACATACGTGGTATGTAACAGATGATGCGCCTTCTCGCTTCCAGGCTCACCAAGATACGTTGTGTACAGCTCCTTGATCGCTGGATTCTCGTGAGATTTCCGGATCGGGTTGTTTTTGTCAGCGTCATAGAGAACCTGGGCGCGCAGACTGCGGATATCGACGCTGTTGCGTACGTAGCCAGGCTGCTGCGGCTGGCCGCCGCCGTTGATACATCCACCCGGACAGCCCATGATCTCGATGAAATGATAGGTAGCTTCACCGGATTTGACTTTTTCAAGCAGCTTTCTTGCGTTTCCAAGGCCGGAGGCGATGGCTACCTTAACTTCCAGACCTGCTACCGGATAAGTAGCTTCCTTGATGCCTTCCATGCCGCGGACGTCGGTGAAGTCCAGATTCTGTAATTCCTCACCGGTCAGGGTTTCCACTGCGGTGCGGAGTGCTGCCTCCATAACACCGCCGGTTGCGCCGAAGATAACAGCTGCACCGGTTCCAAGTCCCAGAGGAACGTCAAATTCTTCGTCCGGGAGGGTAGTGAATTTCAGGCCGACCTTGCGGATCATGCGTGCAAGCTCCCTTGTGGTTAAGGAGTAATCTACATCCGGAACTCCGTTTGCAGCTTCACCCGGTCTCTGGATCTCGAATTTCTTTGCGGTACACGGCATGATGGAAACGGAAACGATATCCTTCGGATCCAGTCCCATCTTTTCAGCGTAGTAGGATTTTGCAATGGCACCGAACATCTGCTGCGGGGATTTGCAGCTGGATAAGTTCTCGGTCATATCCGGGAAATAGTGCTCACAGTATTTGATCCAGCCCGGGGAGCAGGAGGTGATGAGCGGAAGCACACCGCCGTTCTGCACACGATCCAGGAATTCATGTGCCTCTTCCATAATGGTCAAGTCGGCGCTGAAGTTGGTGTCGAATACCTTGTCAAAGCCGATGCGGCGAAGGGCTGCTGCCATCTTGCCCTGTACATTGGTGCCGATCGGATAACCAAATTCCTCGCCCAAAGCGGCGCGTACTGCCGGAGCGGTCTGCACGATGACATGTTTTTGCGGATCTGCGATGGCTGCCAGAACCTCGTCCACCTGGGATTTCTCCTGGAGAGCACCGGTTGGGCAGACTGCGATACACTGGCCGCAGGAGACACAGGAGGTCTCGCCCAGTCCCATATCAAACGCGGATCCGATAAAGGTGGCAAAGCCGCGCATGTTGGCGCCGATAACGCCAATGCCCTGTACCTTCTCGCAGACTGCAGAACAGCGGCGGCAGAGGATACATTTGCTGTTGTCACGGATCATGTGAACGGCGCTGTCATCGATGACGGACGGGGTGCGCTCACCATCGTAATAGTCTTCATCGGTAACGCCGAGCTCCTTACAGAGCTGCTGCAGCTCGCAGTTTCCGCTGCGGACGCAGGATAAGCATTTGCGGTCATGGTTGGAAAGCAGAAGCTGCAGGGTTTTTCTGCGGGACTTCAGTACCTTTGGGGTGTTGGTCCATACTTCCATGCCTTCGTTGATCGGGTATACGCAGGAAACCACCAGGCTTCTTGCGCCCTTTACTTCTACTACACAGATACGGCATGCACCGATCTCGTTAATCTCTTTTAAGAAGCACAGAGTCGGAATTTCAATGTGCGCCAGTCGGGCTGCCTCCAGAATGGTGGAGCCTTTCGGGGCACTGACTTCCATGCCGTTGATTTTGATTGTGATATTCTCCATAGCCATTCTCCTCCATTACTGTTTGTAGATTGCGCCGAATTTACATTTCTCCATGCAGGCGCCGCATTTCACACACTTATCGGTGTCGATGATATGCGGATTCTTGACGGAGCCGATGATGGCGCCAACCGGGCAGTTTCTTGCACACAGGGTACAGCCCTTACATTTGTCTGCGTCGATATGGTAGGAAAGGAGCGCTTTGCAGACGCCTGCCGGGCAGCGTTTCTCTTTGATGTGTGCTTCGTACTCGTCACGGAAGTAACGCAGGGTGGACAGAACCGGGTTCGGAGCTGTCTGGCCGAGACCGCAGGCAGAATTCTCTTTCACGTAGTAGCAGAGCTCTTCCAGCTTATCCAGATCTTCCATGGTAGCGGTGCCCTTGGTGATCTTGGTGAGAATCTCCAGCATACGTTTGGTGCCGATGCGGCATGGAGTACATTTACCGCAGGATTCTTCTACCGTGAATTCCAGGAAGAATTTTGCGATATCTACCATACAGTCGGTTTCATCCATAACGATCAGACCGCCGGAACCCATCATGGAGCCGATGGAGATGAGGTTGTCGTAATCGATCGGGATATCAAAGTGCTCTGCCGGGATACATCCGCCGGACGGACCACCGGTCTGTGCTGCTTTGAATTTCTTGCCATTCGGAATGCCGCCGCCGATCTCTTCGATGACCTCGCGCAGGGTAGTACCCATCGGGATCTCTACGAGGCCGGTGTTGTGGATCTTACCGCCCAGTGCAAATACCTTGGTTCCTTTGGACTTCTCGGTACCCATGGAAGAAAACCATTCCGGACCGTTTAAGATGATCTGCGGGATGTTGGCATAGGTCTCTACGTTATTTAAGATGGTCGGCTTGCCAAATAAGCCCTTCTGTGCCGGGAACGGAGGACGCGGACGCGGTTCGCCGCGGTTTCCTTCAATGGAGGTCATGAGTGCGGTTTCCTCGCCGCAGACGAAAGCTCCGGCACCGAGTCTTAAGTCGATATCAAAATCGAAGCCGCTTCCGAAAATATCTTTTCCTAACAGTTCCATCTCGCGTGCCTGGCTGATAGCGATTTTCAGACGTTCTACTGCGATCGGATACTCTGCGCGCACATAGATGTAGCCCTGGTTTGCACCAATGGCGTAACCGGCAATGGCCATAGCCTCCAGTACCGCGTGCGGGTCACCCTCTAAGACGGAGCGATCCATGAATGCGCCCGGGTCACCCTCATCTGCGTTACAGCAGACGTATTTCTGGTCAGCTTCATTCTGCTTGGCCAGTTTCCATTTGAGACCGGTTGGGAATCCGCCGCCGCCGCGTCCGCGCAGGCCGGAGTCGATCAGGCACTGGATGACATCGTCCGGAGTCATCTCGGTAAGGACCTTGCCCAGGGCCTGATAGCCGCCGGTTCCGATGTACTCTTCAATGACTTCCGGGTTGATGATGCCGCAGTTGCGCAGGGCAATACGGTGCTGCTTCTTGTAGAAATCTGTGTCGATCAGGGCCTTGACACCGGCCGGGGTAACTGTCTCCTGGTAGAGGAGACGGGTAACGACACGTCCCTTTAATAAGTGCTCCTGAACGATCTCAGGAATATCTTCTACCTTTACCATGGAGTAGAAGCTGGCGTCCGGGTAGACGATCATGATCGGGCCCAGGGCGCAGAGACCGTGACATCCGGTCTGGACTACGGAGACTTCCTTTTCCAGCCCGGCCTTTTTGATCTCTTCTTTTAATGTTTCCATAATCTGCTGGCTTCCGGAGGAGGTACAGCCTGTTCCACCGCAAACCAATACATGTGAACGATACATCTGTTGTCCTCCTTATTTCAGATCTGCAGAATTTAAGGTATATTCTTCGACAATGTGTCCGCCGATCAGATGGCGCTCTACCACTTCGGCAGCCTTGTCCGCATTCATTTTGATATAAGTAACCTTCGGCTTGCCCGGCTCCATGACTTCTACGATAGGCTCATACTGGCAAAGACCGATACAGCCGGTCTGGGTAACGGAAATTTTATCGGTCAGGCCCTTTTCCTGAACCAGAGTGGAAAGGGCATTTAAGACAGGTCTGGCACCGCTGGCGATGCCGCAGGTAGCCATGCCGACTACAACGCGGGTATGAGTGTGGTCTTCTGCACGCATGCTGACCTGACTCTGCATCCTCTCGCGGATTGCTCTTAATTCTTCAAGGCTTTTCATGTTAGGTTGGTCCTCCTTAATAAACCGATCCTCCGTCGGTTTCAAGTTTGTTTTCAGTCAGATAGTCTTTGAGGTAGCTGGAAATTTCAGGTGCGGTAAGGGGAACGTCTCCAAGGATGGCACGCATCTCGCGGGTATCTAGGGAAAATTCTTTGTTGCCGCAGCGGTAAACATAGAGAAAATCGGTTGCCGGGTGGCCCTGGATCAGAGTGTGGATGGTGGCAGTCATGTCACCGAGAGGCATCCGGTCAATGTGATTTAAGGTGAAGACCGCAGTGACCATGGTTCCTTTTCCGGGCTCTGATTCGATGGAGAAACTTCCGCCTGTACTTTCGGCGGCAAATTTGAAAAAAGGAACGCCCAGGCCTACCTTTCTGGTGGTACGGCTGGTGTAGAACGGATCGGTAACCTGTCTGATCTGCTCTGGTGTCATGCCGCAGCCATCATCCGTGATGATGACAGTGAGTTTGTCCGCTTCCGGCTGTACATCTACGGTAATCTGTACCAGGGATGCGCCGGCACGGGTGGAATTTTCTGCTACGTCAAGGATGTTTAAGGAAATTTCCGGCATCATAGGCTATTGATATTTGGCAAGGATGCCGGGAATGTCGTCCGGGGTGAGCCGTCCGTAAACTTCGTCGTTGATCATCATGACGGGAGCCAGTCCGCAGGCGCCGACACAGCGGCACGAATCCAGCGAAAAACGCCCGTCCGGAGTGCACTCTCCGTTGGTGATGCCAAGAAGCTCTTCCAGTTTTGAAAAAATGGCGCCGGAGCCTTTTACGTAGCAGGCAGTGCCAAGGCATACGGAAATCTGATATTTGCCCTTTGGCTGCAGTGCGAACTGGGAATAGAATGTGGAAACGCCGTAGATCTTTTCTAACGGGATTCCGGTTTCATCGGAAATCATAGTCTGGACTTCGATCGGCAGGTAGCCGTAAATATCCTGAGCCTGCTGCATAATCGGCATGAGTGCGCCCTGGGTGTCCTTAAGTTCAGCGATCACCTTTTTTAAAGCAGCCTCCTGCTCCGGTGTTCCGCTGAACGGAACCGTCTCTTTTTTACAAGCCATGTAAACCCTCCTCCTAAATGCGTTTGTAAAATGTATATAATATATTAACATGAAGATGAAAAAAAATCCACAAAAATCAAGCATTGGTTTAAAATTAAAAATATATTTTTGTTGATTATTTACATAATAAATGATATTCTTACACTATAAAATTGTTTGGACTGACAAAAATATGACAAGATGAGCTGCAATGAAATGGATCAACCAATATGCAGCCATGCTTCATTTATTCGTAACTGTTCAGTACCTTCACAGTCACGAGCAAAAATCCATGAAAATTGCCTGCGGCAATGGGATTTTTGCCTGCCATCCTGTGTTTTCTTACGGTCAGCGCAGTAAATGCGCAGACCTACTGAATAGTTACATTTATTCTTTATGACAGGGGGAATCTGCTTATGACAGCAAGAGATGTTCAGAAAATCCTCGGCGCGCGGGTGCTGGTAGGAGAAGAATTTCTGGACCGCGAGATCACCAGTGCCTGCGCATCGGACATGATGAGCGATGTGCTGGCGTTTTCAAAAGATCATTCGGTCCTGATCACAGGACTTTGCAATCCACAGGTCATCCGGACAGCAGAGATGCTGGATATTGTTTGTCTCATCTTTGTTCGGAGAAAGCATCCGGATGAAACGATCCTTGCCATGGCAAGGGATCGTGACCTGATCGTCATGGAAACGGGACACCGTATGTTTTCTACCTGCGGCATGCTCTACAGAGCAGGACTTGGCGGAGGTGCAATCTGATGGAAAATGCGATCGTATTGCAATACCATGTTTCGGCAGATGATTTTACCCGGGCAGGAGAAGCCAGCAGTGATGTAAAGGGAAAGCTAAAGCAGCTTGGCATCAGTCCGGAGGCCGTGCGTAAGGTGGCCATTGCCATGTACGAGGGCGAGATCAATATGGTGATCCACGCAAACGGCGGTGAAATTACGGTGGAGATCACGCTGGAAAAGGTACGGATGGTATTGGATGATGTGGGCCCGGGTATTCCGGATATTGAGCTTGCCATGCAGGCGGGTTATTCCACTGCGCCGGACGAGGTGAGAAACCTCGGATTCGGGGCCGGAATGGGCCTGCCAAATATGAAGAAATATACCGATGACATGGAGATAGTAACAAAATTAGGTGTAGGCACAAAGATCACGATGGAAGTGAATCTGACGTGAGTATGTGCCGGAATGTGCTGGCAAAAGCCAGAAGTTTCCGAAAACACCGGAAATTGACATTTGGAGGTGAAAAGCGGCATGGATAAGTTTTACCATTCCGTACGACTGGATGAGGAATTGTGCAAGGGCTGTATCAACTGTATCAAGCGCTGCCCCACCCAGGCAATCCGCGTGCAGGATGGCAAAGCCCGGATCAACAAAAAATTCTGTATTGACTGTGGCGAATGCATCCGGGTCTGTCCCCATCACGCAAAACACGCAGTCTATGATCAACTGCAGGAGATGGAACGCTTCCGCTACAAGGTAGCGCTTCCGGCTCCTTCTTTATATAGTCAGTTTAACAATCTGGATGACATCAACATTGTGCTGCATGCGCTTTTGCTTATGGGTTTTGATGATGTGTTCGAGGTGAGTGCGGCTGCAGAACTTGTGAGTGAGGCAACCCGTTCCTATCTGACGGAGCATGAGGATCAGCTGCCGCTGATCAGCACGGCGTGCCCCAGCGTGGTACGGCTGATCCGGGTGCGGTTCCCGAATCTGATCCCGCATCTGCTGCCCTTAAATCCACCGGTGGAGGTGGCTGCCGGGCTGGCTGTGAAGCGGGCTATGGAAAGGACGGGACTTGCACGAGAAGACATCGGCATCTGCTTTATCTCTCCGTGTCCGTCAAAGGTAACGTACGCAAAATCACCGATCGGGACAGAAAAGAGTGAAATTGACTGCGTGCTTGCCATCAAGGATGTGTACCCACAGCTTTTAAAATATATGAAGCAGGTAGATGAAGACCCGGAGAACATCAGCATTTCTGGCAAGATCGGCATCAGCTGGGGACACAATGGAGGGGAAGCAGGAGGCCTGTTTACGGAAAGCTACCTTGCAGCAGACGGAATTGAGAATGTGATCCGGGTGCTGGAGGATATGGAAGACCAGAAGTTTACCAATTTAAAATTTGTGGAACTGGATGCCTGCAGCGGCGGCTGCGTGGGAGGCGTGCTGACGGTGGAAAATCCGTATGTGGCAGAAGTGAAGCTGAAACATCTGCGTAAGTATATGCCGGTGGCAAGAAGCCACATGGATGCAGAGACGGAAGAAAAGGCAGAAGAGCTGATGTCATGGACGCAGAGCGTGGAGTATGAGCCGGTCTATAATCTGGGCGAGACCATGATGGAAAGCTTCGCCCGGTTAAGCCGGATCGAGGCCTTGTGTAAACAGCTTCCAGGCCTGGACTGCGGTGCCTGCGGCGCACCATCGTGCAAAGCATTGGCGGAGGATATTTCCAAAGGTGAGGCGAAGGAAGAGGACTGCGTCTATATTATGAAGGAGCAGCTCAGGAAGCTCATGGAGCAGGAAAAAGGAGGAGAAAGGTGAAGGTAAAAGATCTTCTGGACAGTGGAAAATTTCAGGTGATCCATGTGGGAGATGACCCGGAACGGGAAATCACGACCCCGTTTTGCTGTGATCTCTTAAGCGTGGCTATGGGAAAAGCTCCGGCGGGCTGCGCCTGGGTTACGGTCATGGGAAATATGAATACGCTGGCGGTAGCCACCCTGGCCGATGCCGCCTGTATCATTCTGGCGGAAGGTGCTGCGCTGGATGAGACAGCCAGGAAAAAGGCAGAGCAGCAGGATATCATGGTGCTGGCCACGGAGAAGCCGGTGTTTGAGGCGGCACTGTGGGTATGGCAGCAGATGCAGGGAGAAGCGCATGGAGCGTGAATTAAGCTACGACCTGCATATTCACTCCTGCCTTTCCCCCTGTGGGGATGACGACATGACTCCGGGCAATATTGTGGGCATGGCGGCCATCAAGGGTCTGGATGTGATCGCGGTGACGGACCATAACTCCTGCCGCAACTGTCCGGCGGTTCTGAAGCTGGCGGAGCAGTACGGTGTGCTTGCCATACCAGGCATGGAGCTGACTACCGCGGAAGAAGTACACGCAGTCTGCCTGTTTTCCGAGCTTTCCGCGGCAATGGAATTTGACCGGTTTGTCTACGAAAAACTGATGAAATTTCCAAACCGGGAAGAAATCTTCGGAAAGCAGCAGATCATGAACGAGGAAGATATCTGCATCGGCACCGAGTCCAATTTGCTCATCAACAGCACGAAACTTTCCTTCGATGAATTATGGGACATTGTAACCGGGCAGTACGGCGGTGTCATGATTCCAGCCCATATCGATAAAAATGCCAACAGTCTCATCTCAAACCTGGGTTTTGTGCCGCCGGAAAGCCAGTTCCGGACAGCGGAGCTGCACGATATGGCAGCGCTTGAGAAATTAAAAAAGAGCAATCCCTATCTGGAGCAGTGCCGCATCATCTGCGATTCCGACGCACATTACCTCGAACACATCCATGAGCCGGAGTGGAAGATGAATGTGCGGGAGAAAAGCGCGGCGGCGGTGATCCGTTATCTGAGGGGCATGATATAAATTGCTTTAAATGAAAAAATGTCTGTGCATGGCAGCTAAATGCCTGGCACAGATATTTTTTGTGGTTTTATATAAAAATAATTTATATTAAAATAAAAACTATAAATTTGATTTTAAAAAGCCAGACTCATATACTGTACTTAATAAAAAACACCAGAGATAAAAAACTGGGGAACAGGAGAAGAGTCATGAATCAATTATTAGGAATCTGCCTTGTCATTTGTCTTCTGACAATACTGGGCTACATTTGGGGTAAAATGACATTGGGTACCGTTGCGGCCTGTAGTATGATGCTTTTTTTGCTGACGGGATGTATTTCAGCAAAAGATGCATTGGGAAACATCGGAAACAGCAATGTCATTATGGTACTCAGTATGTTTGTGGTATCGGCAGGGTTTAACAAGACGCAGTTCGTGAAAATGATCGGACAAAGCGTGAATGTATTATCAAAAGGAAGTATCACTAAGGTAATGTTTGGCTTTATTTTTGCTTCTGTTCTGGCAGCAACGCTGACCGGAAGTGCGGCAGCAGCCTTCTGCATTATGGCACCGATTGTGGCAGCAAGCTGTGAGGAACTGCATATCAGTCCAAGCCGGGTCACATTTTGTGTCGGACTTACCTGCATTGCAGCCTGCGGTATTATTCCGGTTGGCGGTTCCCTGGCCATGTTTGCAGAATTGAACGGTTATATTACGGCAAATGACTATGAGCAGTATCAGCTGGCTGTAACCGATCTTTTTAAAGGACGCTGGATGAGTCTGGTGGCACTGATTATTTACTGTGTATTCATTGGTTATCGATTTTCACCGGAAAAGCCTGTGCTCAAGATGGAAAACGGTACAGATCTGGCAGCGAAGAATAAGAAAACGGAAGTATTATCACCGGCCAAAGAACGGTGCGGTTATCTGTTATTCTTCCTGGTCAGCCTAACTCTGATCTTTAATACACAGTTAAATGCAGGACTTCAAGCTGTTGGTCTGGCTCCACTGGCATCTTGGGAAATCGTGCTTGCAGGTGCTGTGCTCATGGTCGTATCAGGGGTCCTGTCAAGCAAAGAAGCATTTGCGGCCGTTCCATGGGATCTTGGTTTTCTGATTGCTGGCAGCCTTTGTATGGGCTCCGCTCTGGCTAATACCGGAGGCGGTGACCTGATTGGCGGTGCAATTGCTGCTGTTGCCGGAAACCTTGGCAACCGCTATCTGGTTGGTGCGGTATTTTATCTGGTTCCTTTTTTTCTTACCCAGATCATGCAGAACCGTACAGTTATGGCAACCTTTCAGCCAATCGCCATTCTTGCATGCAAGAGCATGGGTGTAAACTGCGTGGGTCCGGTCCTTCTGGTGGCATCAGCATGCTGTACTGCGTTTATGACTCCAATGGCAACTGCATGTGTACCGATGATTATGGATATCGGCGGCTATGATGTAAAGTCTCAGCTGAAACAGTCTGTGCTTCCGGCTGTTATTCTGTCTGTAGTTAATATTTTCTGGGTTATGACCGTCTATCCATTTTAGAAAGAGGAATGGAAAAGAATAAGAACTTGCATATATGAAAAAAAGTGGAGGAAAATATGGACATTCAAAAATTTCCGTTGTGTATGGCTGATATTCCGGTTGACCTGAAGCATCCCAACAGAACGCTGGTGCATGGTCTGTTTGAAGAGTTTGCAACTGTAGGGGGAGTAAAAAGGCGTTTTCTGACTTACATACCGAAAAATCTGGAGTACTGTCAGCCGTGTCTGGTCACAGCAATTCCGTCCAATGTGAAGGCAGAGGAGTTTCTGGAAACATCTGGATTACGTCAGTTTGCAGAAGATCATCAGCTGTTTCTTCATCTGGCTTTACCGGAAGAAAACTGGAACAAAGATGGCAATGACGCGGACTATCTGAATATGATTTATGTGGCAATCCAGGCAAGAGATTACTATGTTACAATGCAGGATAACATTTATCTTTGCGGAATCGGAGATGCTTCCTTCGCGGCGCATCAGGCGGCAAAACGCATGGCCAGCGAGTGGAGCGGACTTATGACTTTTGGCAATCTGGATGGTGACCTTGCGCAGGATGCACAGGTTCTGCGGGGGGAAGAAAGTCAGGGTGAAGTAGAACTGAAAATCATGGGAACAAAGGCCCAGCTGCCGGTATGGATGTATCTGACTGACATAAATGACGTAAATAATCATGCGGCTATTCAGTACTGGAAAGAGCAGAATCATGTAATTGGCACCCCTTTATCAGGTGCCGGAGCCGATGAGATCTGGGCTCCGACTCCGGTGCGGGTTCACAGTGAAGTGAATGAGGAGTATATTGCCCAGGTACGGATTGCAGTTGGAAGAGATGGATTTTCCGTGAAGCGGCTGGAAGATGCCTGGAGTTATATCGGGCTTGCCCGTCGTCACAGAGGTCAGGGAAGGAAATGTCTGCGTTACTTTAAGGATCCGGTTGCCTGTGGGGCTGTAAAACTGGAAAAAGAAGTAGATGGCATAATGCGTACCTGGTATGAATATGTGCCATCCGAATGCACACCGGATCAGGCGTGGCCGCTTGTTTTTGTATTTCATGGCCGCGGCGGCACAGCGGAAACTTTCTTTGATTTAAGCGGTATTTCGGCTCTTGCAGAGGCCAGAAAGTTTATTGCGGTCATTCCGCAGGCAGGACTTTACCAGCAAAAAGAACATGGGTTAAGGAATGTACTGGTTTGGTGTGGTGAGTATCAGGGAAAATTCATTGACGATGTAAGGTTTGTCCGGGAGATTTATTCTGATATTCAGACCCGCCATATCATTGATCGAAGCCGTGTTTACGCAATGGGACAGTCCAGTGGCGGTATGATGAGTGATGTACTGGCTTACACGGCTGGAGATATTTTTGTGGCTGCGGCACCGTGGTCAGCGCTGAAATCGAATGATGTTATAAGAACAGATTACCAGCCTGGGGAACGCAAGGTACCGGTGATGTGGATTTATGGAGATCAGGACTTTTTATGTGTTTCAAAAGAAGGACCGGATCCGGAACTGCCATTCTCACCGGCAAAAAGCATGAGAGCAACGTTGATGAAAAAAATTGAGAGCAGCCATCTTGAACTTTCCAGGGTAGAGATCTGGAGAGCGGATCCTATCACATGGTATTGCTATCCAAATGAGCAGGGTATCCCTATGCTGGTGGTTGGTGTGGTTTCTAATATGGTTCATGCAAATTATCCGGAAGAGAGCTGGATCGCTTATGATCAGTTTTTATGTCAGTTTTCAAAGGATGAAGAAGGAAATATCTGTTATCGTGGAAAAAAAGTAATAGAATAAAGCGGTGAAATAAAGCAGAAAGAGGAGCATGTGGCAAAGACAGCTCCTCTTTTTTCAGCAGCATTTTGAATAGATGGAATTCTTATAATAGTCCTGAAAAAGCTGGATAAAAGCTTTTTGTGCATTGGAAAGATAGTTTTTGCCTGGTGTTACAATATCAAAAATGCGGACAGCCAGAGGGGAATCAATCTTGTAGTAAATCATTTCCGGATGCTTTCCCGTGACCATCCAGTCGCTGATGAAGGCAGCACCAATACCGGCCTGAGCCAGGTGATAGGCGGTGACCAGCTGGGATACCTGCATGGCCATGGGAGGATGGATACCGGCAGCCTCAAAAAATGCTATGGAACGGCTGTACAGGTTGTTGCCGGAAGACAAAAGAATGAATGGAGTATCTGCAAAGGCTTCCATGGTAACAGCCGGGCATTCTGGATCCTGATAGCGCCGGGAAAGAATGTCGCTGGTCGTGAGAGCGGCACCGGTTAAGTGATCATTAACCGGAAAACGGGTGGATACTGCCAGAAGAATGGTATCCTGAAATCCAGGCATCCGCCTTAATTTGTCGTGAGAATCCGGAGTACAGTTGAAGGTCAGGTCGATCAGGTCTTCTTTTAACATATCCAGCAGTTCGTAGGAACCGGCCTCGGTCAGCAGCAGATTGATGCCGGGCCATTTTTTCTTAAAATCCGCGATGACCGGAGGTAAAATGTAGGAATTAAAGTAGTGAGAACCTCCAACACGCAGATTGCCGGTCTGCAGGGAGGTCAGATCATTGAGCTGTTGTGACAGCTCATTTTCCAGGTGCTGGATCTGCTGAATCTTTTCAACATAAAGCTTTCCGGCTTCCGTCAGTTCAAGAGGCTTTTTGTCTCGGTTAAACAGTGGCATGCCAATCTCGTTTTCGACTTTCTGGACAGAGATGCTGAGTGCGGGCTGTGTCATAAAAAGTGCCTCGGCGGCCTTGGAGAAGCTGCCCTTCTGATATACGGTGTAGATATATTTCATTTCCTGCTGCATAAAAATACTCCTATATAAATCATATTTATATTAAAATAAAAACCATAAATTTGATTTAATTATACTGCTTCTGTATAATAAAGGCAACAAGAAAACGATAACATCTGAGACAGAATATTTACAGAGAAATTTGTCTCAGTGCCGGAGAAAAACACCGGAGAACAGGAGTTTGAGATGAAGATTGATGCATTGATGCTGGATCCGAAAGACAATGTAGTAACCTGCGTACGTGATGTTGCGGCGGGTGAAACCGTCTGTTACCGGAAGGAGGATGATTTCTTAAACGTATACGCAAAAGAAAATATTCCATTTGGCCATAAGATCGCGTTGGAAGATTTCGCTCAGGAGACGGAAATTTATAAATATGGAGAACTGATTGGAAGGGCCAGCCGTTCAATTGAAAAAGGATGTCTGGTAGATCATAACAATATTTACAGCGTTCCGCGTGATTACGAAAGTGAGTATGTGCAGGAATAGCAGAACTGTTCAGGAAAATGTGATGATTTCCTGTGTATAAATGATGAAAGAAAACTGGAGGAAAGTTATGAAATTTATGGGTTATCGCCGTTCAGACGGACGTGTAGGAATCAGAAACCATGTGTTAATTTTACCGGCATGCGCATGTGGCAGTGAGTCAAGCCGTATCGTGGCAAGCCAGGTAAGAGGCGCAGTCAACATTGTGTTCAACACCGGATGTTCCGATGTTGCAGCCAACACCGAGATGTCTCAGAAGGTACTGACCGGATTTGCATGCAACCCGAACGTGTACGGCGTTGTTATTATCGGTCTTGGCTGTGAGACCGTACCGCACAAAGCCCTGAGAGAAAAAATCCAGGCTATGACAGACAAGCCGGTTGTGTCCTTCGGCATTCAGGAAGAAGGCGGCACGTTAAAGACCATTGAAAAGGCAGTGCGCGCGGCAAGAAACATGGCAGCACAGGCAGCGCTGCTGCAGAAAGAAGAGTGTGATATCTCAGAACTTCTGCTGGGCATTGAGTGTGGCGGGTCGGACGCAACTTCCGGAATCGCCTCCAACCCGGCAGTCGGAGAACTGAGCGACCTTCTGGTGGATATGGGAGCTTCTACCATCATGAGTGAATCCATTGAGTGGATCGGAGGAGAACATCTGCTGGCGAAACGTGCAGCTACCCCGGAGATCCACAACCAGATCATCAAAGTCTGTGAAGACTATGAGAAGCATTTAAAAGCAGCTGGTCAGGACTGCCGTGCCGGACAGCCGACTCCTGGCAATAAGGCAGGCGGACTTTCTACTCTTGACGAGAAGAGCCTTGGCTGCATCCGTAAGGGCGGAACCAGGCCAATCGTGGAAGTTTTAGAACAGGCCGAACGTCCGACGAAGCATGGCGCAATCGTAATGGATACTGCAGGTTATGATATCTCTTCTGTAACATCTATGGTAGCAGGCGGATGCGCCTGTGTTATCTTCACCACAGGACGCGGAACCCCAACCGGAAATGCCATTGTTCCGGTGTTAAAAGTAACTGCTAACAAGCGGACTTACCAGATGATGGAAGATAACATGGATGTAGATCTGAGCGGCATCATGGATGGAACCGCAACAATCCAGGAGAGCGGAAAGATGCTGCTTGAGGAGATCGGTCAGGTCTGCAATGGCAAGATGACCAAAGCAGAAGCCTATGGATTTTCTGATATTGCAGTGGATCATGTGTGCCGTTTTGTATAAAAGGAAAGAATCGTAGGGGGAAAAGTAATGAATCCAATAAAAATGTGGAATAAGCTGGGGCTGTTCACGAAGATCATGATTGGTTTTGCACTGGGAATCGGAGCTGGTCTGGTTCTGGGAGAATCAGCAACGAAGCTTGCGTTCCTTGGAACTATTTTGACCAGACTTTTAACCATGGTAGTAGCACCACTGGTGCTTGGGCTTCTGATCTGTGCGGCAGCAGATGTTAAGGACTTTAAGACACTTGGAAAAATTGGCGGAAAGACCCTGGCTATTTTTCTGGGCGGAACCGCAGTGGCGGTAGTAATTGGCCTGGTTCTCTGTAATGTCATGCAGATTGGCGCCGGTTTCGTGATGGAGACTCAGGCAACTTATGATGCAAAAGAGATTCCGAGCATTGCGGATACTCTGATGAATATTATTCCGACCAACCCATTCAATTCTTTAAGTGAGCAGAACCTGCTACAGATTATCTTCTTTGCGCTGCTTTTAGGTTTCTCTCTGATTAAACTGGGTGACAAGGGTGCTCCGGTCTTAGATTTCTTCCGCGCATGGACCGAAGCCTGGAAAGAAATCACCAATATTGTGCTGGAGTTTACTCCTTACGGTGTATTTGGCCTGATGGCAAATATTGTAGGAAAATACGGTATGGATGTACTTCTCCCGTACATTAAAACCATTGGAGCCTGCTATTTGACCTGTGCGCTCTTCACCATTTTCGTGCAGGGCGGTCTGATGGTTGGGCTGTATGGCGGCATCAGTCCAATGAAATTTTTTAGCACTATGAAGGAAGCAATCCTGTTTGTATTTGCGACCTGCTCCAGCGTGGCCACTATTCCGCTGAACTTAAAGTGCACTAAAGCTCTGGGTGTCGATGATAAGATTGCGGATTTCGTGATTCCGTTCGGTGCGGTTATGAACATGAATGGTACTGCAATTTATGAGGCGGTGGCAGTTATCTTCGCATCGCAGGTATTCGGCATTCATCTGACGGTAACCCAGCAGATCATGGTTATGGTAACTGCGGTGTTGGCATCTGTCGGTACTGCCGGTATCCCGGGTTCCGGCCTGGTTATGATGACCATTGTACTGAATGCTGTAAATCTGCCTTTGGAGACTATTGGTCTTCTGGCAGGTATTGACCGAATCCTGAACATGGCCCGCGTTATCCCGAATATCGTCGGTGATGCGGCGGCAGCAGTTGTTGTTGCAAAGAGTGAAGGAGCACTGCATCCGGAAAAATAATTTTATAGTGAGATTCAATTTTTGCCAGGGGCATTCCGCAGATTTGCGGAGTGCCTCTTTTAAGTGCTTGCGGAATGCTCTCATTTCGATTAAGATAGAGTTTAGAAATCATGGACAGGCATTTTCTGAACCGAAAATGCCGTATGACGCAGTTGTGGCAGCAGATTTTGCCGATTTCAGGAAAGGGAGAGGATATTATGAAGTACAGAAAATGGATGACAGTAGGTGCCGCACTGGCATTTTTATTTACAGCGCAGCCGGCTTATGCGGCTCCGGTGATCGTGGCAGGCTCCGGAAGCTTGGCAGTGGAGAGCACGCAGACGGTGGGGGAGCAGCAGGCATCGGAAGCTGTGACTCAGGCTCCGGGAGCAGGTCAGACCGAAACTACAGCTGCGGTATCGCAGTCTCCGACTATTGTTTCCGGTCAGGGACAGAGCGCACCGGGCAGCACCGGCAGTGAGAACAGTGCACCGGTATCTGCCGGCGAGGTGACCGGAATTCCGGAAGGACCGGGAGGCATTAAGAGTGAGCCGGTGACTCCGGTTACGCCGGAGGAACTTGCTGCACAGGAGGCAGCGCAGGCTGCTGCACAGCAGAGTACAGGGCAGAGTCAGACCACAGACGGCATTGACCCGTCAAAGCCTATGGTAGCCCTGACCTTCGATGATGGCCCGCAGCCCTCGGTCGGCAACCGGATCATGGACTGTCTGGCGCAGTATGGCGGTAAGGCAACGTTCTTTATGGTGGGTGAGCGTGTCGGCTCTTATAAAACAGAAGTGCAGCGCATGGTGGCAGAAGGTCATGAGGTGGCTAACCATACCATGAACCACAAATATCTACAAAAGCTGGGGGCAGCTCAGATCCAGGCACAGGTAAATAACGGAAATGACGCAATCCAGGCAGCCTGCGGCGTGCGTCCGACTCTGCTTCGCCTTCCGGGTGGAAACCATAACGCTGCGGTTCTTGCAAATGCCGGTATGCCGATGATCCAGTGGAATGTTGATACGCTGGACTGGAAGACCAGAAATGCGGACAAGACGGTGGCAGCAGTGTTAAACCATGTGAAGGACGGCGATATCATCCTGATGCACGAGCTTTACGGGGCAACCGGAGACGCGGTTGCACGCATTGTACCGGAGCTGCATAAGCGCGGCTTCCAGATGGTAACGGTAAGCCAGATGGCAGCTGCCAAGGGCAGAAGCCTGGAGGCAGGAAAGCTGTATTCCAGTTTTCATTAAAATCGTGGCTGTGTTGGAAATAGTTGGAAAAGCAGACAGCGCAAGCAGGCTGGGAAATGGAGATACCTATGAAGATACTGCATATCGGAAATGAAAAGAACGTAGAACATTATACGGCAAAGACACCATTCACGGAAAGCGCGGAGGTAGTGAATCTCCCGATCGGACTGACGGATGCTGCATATGCGCAGCTGGCGCCGGACACAGAGGTGATCATTGTGGATGCGGTCACAGAAATTTCCAAAGAGCTGATAAAGAGGCTGCCGTCTTTGAGAATGATCCATTCCGAGGGCGTTGCGTTCAATCAGATCGATCTGGAAGCGGCCGGAGCGCGGGGAATTTATGTCTGCAACTGTGCGGGCATGAACGCAAAAGCAGTGGCCGAGCAGACGATTCTTCTGATGCTTGGCGTGATCAAAAATGTGGTTTCCGGTGATCAGGCTGTACGGGATGGCCGCCAGATGGCCGTCAAGATGGGCTACATGGGAGGCGGAAGCCTGAAAGAGCTGTCTGACTGTACAGTTGGCCTGATCGGCTTCGGAGCTATCGCAAGAGCGGTGGCTGACATGCTGCAAGGCTTTGGCGTGACCGTGTATTACACAAAGCGCCACCGCCTGAGTCCGGAGGAGGAAGCACGGTATCAGGTACAGTATCTTTCGATGGATGAACTTCTTAAAACCTGTGATATGTTAAGCCTTCATGTTCCGGTCACCGGAGAAACTGCTGGAATGTGCAGCCGGGAGTTCTTCGCAAAGTGCCGGAAGGGAAGTTATTTCATTAATACGTCCAGGGGAGAGCTGGTGGATGATGAAGCGCTGCGGGAAGCCCTGGAGAATGGAACCATTGCCATGGCCGGCCTGGATACGCTGGATCATGAGCCGGTGCAGAAGGATCATCCGATGCTTTTCTGGCCGGAGGAGACACTGGCAAAGCTTCTGTTCAGCCCCCATATCGGCGGTATCACCGGCAGCAGCTTCCACCGCGGTTATGCGATGATCTGGGAAGATATCGAGAAGCTTTCCAGAGGGGAAAAGCCGGGACATATCGTGAATCAGAGGGAACTGGATCAGAGATAGACAGACAAAAGAACCGACAGAAGAATAAAACCGGATTATAAAAAGATTCGGAGGATGCTATGAAAACACAGCTTCTTCCGAATCTTTTTACGTTTGCGGATGCTTAAACCTGCTCTGCGATCTCGTACAGCAGGCGCTCAGAATCTTCCCAGCCAAGGCATGGGTCGGTAATGGACTTGCCGTAGCAGTGCTCACCAATCTTCTGGTTGCCCGGCTCGATGTAGCTCTCGATCATAACGCCCTTGACCAGCCTGCTTAAGTCTGCGGAATGCTTGCGGCTGTGCAGGATCTCCTTGACGATGCGGATCTGCTCCATATACTGCTTGTTTGAGTTGGAGTGGTTTGCATCCACGATGCAGGCCGGATTGACCAGATCGCGTTTTGCATATAACTCATGGAGCAGCATCAGATCCTCGTAGTGATAATTTGGCAGGCACTGGCCATGCTTGCTGACTGCGCCGCGCAGGATGGTGTGGGTATATGGGTTTCCGTCGGTTTTTACCTCCCAGTCACGCATGATGAATTCGTGGCTGTGCTGACTAGCCTGAACGGAATTCATCATAACAGATAAGTCACCACTGGTCGGGTTTTTCATGCCGACCGGAACGTGGCAGCCGCTGGATACCAGACGATGCTGCTGGTTTTCTACGGAGCGGGCACCGACTGCGATGTAGGACATGATATCATCCAGGTAGCTGACATTGTCCGGGTAAAGCATCTCATCCGCGGTGGAGAAGCCGGTTTCTTTTAAGACGCGCATATGCATATGGCGGATGGCGTGCAGACCCTCTGCCATGCTTGGCCGCTTCTCCGGGTCTGGCTGATGGAGCATGCCCTTGTAGCCGTCACCGGTGGTACGCGGCTTGTTGGTGTAGACACGTGGTACGATAACAAGGCGGTCTTTGGTCTTTTCCTGGACATCGATCAGGCGGCTGGTGTAGTCCAGGACCGCATCCTCGTTATCGGCGGAACACGGTCCGATGATGACCAGAAATTTGTCGCTTTCTCCGCTGATAACCTTCTTTACTTCCTCATCACGTTTAGCCTTGCAGGCAATGAACTCCGCCGGAAGCGGGAACTGTTCCTTGATCTCTGCCGGAGTCGGCAGCTTGTTTATGAATTCGAATGCCATAGTTGTTCTGCCACTCAAAATGTGTGTAAATATACTCACATCGAGATAATGTAAACTCTCACAAGTTTTACTTACTGTTTCATCGTGTATGCTTTGGATTGACCAAAATCATATCTACTCACAAGTTCTTGTACACTCCACAGTCGTTAATTCCCGTGTAAGCCCACGGTACATACCTACGTTTGCGTTTATTTATGCAACTTCGTAAGTCGTAGCATCTCTCAGATTAAGTGCAGCATTGAAATCTCTGTCGTCGGTATAACCACAGTCACATTGGAAGATTCTGTCTGAAAGTTTTAAGTCTTTCTTGATAGCTCCGCAACAGTGACAAGTTTTAGATGATGGATACCATCTGTCTACTACACGAAGTTCAATTCCGATTTCCTTGCATTTAGCTTGAAGTTTTGTTCTAAATTCATAAAACTTCTGCGAAGCAACTGCCTTTGAAAGATGTTTGTTCTTCATCATTCCTGATACGTTTAAATCTTCAATCGTTATATAAGATGGTTTGGTCTTCACTATCTCTGCGATTGTTTTGTTGATATAGTCAGTACGGATATCGTCTATTTTATGATGAAGTTTCTGTACATTAAGCTTTTGTTTCTGTATATTCGCTCTTTGAGTGGACTCTCCTTTCTTTAAATTTTCATACTTTCGAGAAAGACTTCTCTGTTCTCGAATAAGCTGTTTTTCAAGTTTCTTTAATTTTGCAGATTTGTTAATGTTCTTATAAGTTTTACTATTAGAAACAATGGCAAAATCCTTTAATCCAAGGTCAATGCCAATTCCTTCATTGGAATTATTAGCTATCTTGTTATTTGGGATTTCTATAAGAACTGAAACATAGTATCTGTCAGCTTTTATTGAAACATGACCGCTTTTAATCACATACCCGTCTTTGGTAGTAGGAAGGTATCCTTTTTCTTTCATACGAACCCAACCAAGTGATGGAATATTGATTCTGTGTCTTTCGCATCGGCAATCCTTTGGATTATTCTTTACGAAATACATCTTCACATCAGATTTTCCTTTCCTTTTAAAATTAGGAAAAGCACTTTGATGTTTGAAAAATCTGGTAAATGCGACACAACCATTTTCGATTGAACGCTTTACAGATTTTGAACTGACTTCCTTAATCCATAACTTGTCTGGATTTTTGGGAAGATACTCATTGTTCAGCCAGACACTAAAACTTTTACCACTCATAAACTTTTCTCCATTGTCATGAAGTTCTTTGTTATGAGCGAGATAGAAGTTGTAAATATATCTACAAGTTCCTATTGTTTTACGAATCTTAACTTTCTGCTCCTCTGTCGGATTTATTTCCGTCTTGAAGCTCTTTAGCAATGTCCTCATCCTTTTCTATTTGTTTTTTATACTTACGAAGCCCGTACAATCTACAGGAAAACACATGGAGTATTGAAACAATGTCCTGCACAAGTTCTTCTTGTGGTGATAATGCTTCATTATTTACCACCACAATGGTTGTGTTAAACTTCATACAGAATTTTTCAAACCAATCATAACCAAACCTGATAAATCTATCTTCATGGGTTATGATTATGGTTTTGATTTTTTGCTCCATTACTTCATCTAATAACTCATTCCACTTTTTACGATTGTAATTAAGTCCACTTCCATAATCTTCAATACATTGATCTACAATGATTCCTTTGGCATTACAAAACTGTTTTAAAAATGCGACCTGGTTTTGTAAATCATCTTTTTGGTTCCTCGTAGACACTCTCGCATAAATAACCACTTGACGTTGGTCATTTTCGGTATTTATGCCTTTAAATTGAAGATACTGATCGTAAGTGTAATAACGCCTATCAGTTGGAGTTCGATTTGCTTTTAGAGTTCCTTCCCTATCCCAGCGTTGCAATGTCTTAACAGACACGCCTAATAATTCAGCAAAATCTTTTGGCTTGTAATTTGTGATATTTGGTGTGTTCATAATAACTTACTCCTTTGAGTACATTTGAACATACTTAATCATATTTGTCAATTGTTTTGATGCCTTAATATTTTCTCCTCGTTTTGTAAGTAGTGTGCTGCAGCCTGGCATGCAGCAGTCTGTTTGTTCGTTGTGAAAATACCGACGGATTCACACGTTGACGCGTTAAAGCGTATTATAGTATGTCTGAGGCAAAAATGCAAGCACGAAATCAGCTTTTGATTTCGAAAATAGTAAAAACAAGGAAATCATAACACTTTTGTGGAAAAAACACAATCTGTAAAAGAAAGCAAAACAGTCTGTTACCTGGTACAATGCTATTTGAGAAAGTCTGGTTTTTATGGTAGAATATAAGAAATGTTTCTATCCATATCGTCATACAAGGCTGGAAATGAAACGTTTTGACGGAAAAAGATGGATCGCGGCTGGCCTTGCCGGCATGATGGCAGCTGCGATGTCGATCACATCGTTTGCGGAGAATGGATGGACGCGTGTATCGCCGCGGTCGGCCTGGGATGGGACCTACTATCGTTCAGAAGGACAGCGTGTCACGGTGACAGACACAGATCAGGATTATGTATACATTTCCTTTACCATGGATGGTGAGCCGACTGTGGCCGCTCTGAAATTTACGGACGAAACGCGGATCAAGGCGGAAACGAGGATTTTGTTCCGCTGGCTGTTAAGAATGCGTTTGTGAATACCGGATATCTTTACAATATCCAGGCGGCAGCAGATCCGTGGGCATAGAATCGTTTTCGGAGAGCATTGGATGTCAAACCGGAGCAGCAGCTGTATTGCGTAAACCGGGTTCATCGATTACAATGAAAGAAAAAATATCATGAGGTGATTACGATGAAACTTACATGGCTTGGACATTCGTGCTTTAAGATGGAATCAAACGGATATACGATCATTCTGGATCCATACGAGGATGGCTATGTGCCTGGACTTGCGCCGGTGCGGGAGACGGCAGATGCGGTATTCTGCAGCCATGAGCACAGTGATCATAACGGGAGAGAAACCGTGACCCTGAAACAGGATGGCGTTTTGTCTCCGTTTACCATCACCGAGATCCACACCTGGCATGATGACGCCCGGGGCACAAAGCGTGGCAGTAACTGCATCCGTATTTTTGATGACGGAACCTACCGTGCGGCACATCTGGGAGATCTTGGCTGTGAATTGGAGCCGGAACAGATCGAAGCATTAAAGGGACTGGATGCGGTCATGATCCCGGTGGGCGGCTTCTATACCATTGACGCAAAGCAGGCCAAAGCCCTTATCGACCAGATTGAACCGCGGGTTACCCTCCCGATGCACTATCGCGGGGAAGCTTTCGGCTATGATGTCATCGGAACCCTGGATGAGTTTACGGATCTTTGCGACTGCGTCGTGGAGTATGCGGGAAACTCCATCGAACTGAATGGAGAGATGCTGCAGCAGGTGGCAGTTTTAAAACTCAAATAACATATTGAGACGTAATCATATAAGGTTCGGAAGTGAAAGAGACCGCCTTCCTCTATTTTCACATATCGTTGTTTGCTTGCTTTCGCTAACACGCGTTCGCCTGTGTCGGATTAACATCCGCCACATTCGGACGTGTG
>OGFR01000669.1_pt1 | contig 23214 bp, 18 predicted proteins | sample 1571001 | NCBI WGS metagenome assembly OGFR01 (sample SAMEA2582064, study PRJEB24529) | metagenome | biome: Human gut stool | place: China | collected 2011 | reverse complement strand
AGAAAGACCAGCGGCAGGCATTGGTGGATACGTTCATCAATTCGATTTATCTGTATGATGATAAGGTTTTGATAACCTTTAATTATAAAGAAGGTACACAGACCATCACATTTGAAGAAGCGGCTCAAGCCGCATCAAAGGGAACTGGTTCGGATTTGGATTGCCTTGCTGCACCAAGAAAAACCAGTACACGTTGTGTACTGGTTTTTCTTTTTGTCTGCACGATGGAAGGGGCTCGAACAAGGCGGCGGCGCACAGCGCCGCAAGCAAAGCCACAGTGCGGCTTTGCTTAGCCTGCGGGTCCCAACGCATAGGAATGTCTACCGTGGAAGCTGTAACCGAAAGATTTCATGGCTTTTTTGTTTTGTAAGCCATGGCTGCACGGTTTCTGCACGGTGGGTGTTATCCATGTCCGATTATGTAGGGCGCTGTATTGCATTGCAATCAGTGCCCTTTTTCTTAGCGTGAAAATGTAAAAGACCACCTGTATATTTCAGGCTTCGGAAAGAAGCTTCCCCTCTTCCAGCATCTTTTTCACCTCGCGCAGGTCTTTGCACTCGGCGGTGTACAGACGGCGCATCTCGTCGTCGGCGGGGGCAAGGTCCGGCACCATCACGGTGACAAAGCCGCCCCGCGCACCGGCGCGCACGCCGTTGTAGCTGTCCTCCAGCACCAGCGTTTCAGCCGGGATGGTGCCCAGCGCCTTGGCCGCGGTGAGGAAGATCTCCGGGTCGGGCTTTGACGAGCTGAACTGTTCGCCGGAGATGAGGGCCTTGAAGTGGCTGGTCATGTTCCAGTTGTTGAGGTGCCGCAGGATGGATGCCATCCGGCTGGAGGAAGCCACCACCATGGGAATGTGCTGCGCTTCCAGATACGCGATCAGTTCATCCAGACCCGGCTTTTTGGGCGGCGGTGCCTGAAAGGCCGTCTCTGCCTGCGCGTGCAGGGCATCCATGATGGCATCGGTGTCGCAGTCCGGGCCGTAGAAGCGGCGCAGCACGGCCCGCATGGAATCGCCTGCCGAGCCGCGCGCGGCAGCGTCCAGCCCTTCCTTATAAGAAAGGCCCAGTGTGGCCAGTGCGGGCTTCCACAGGGTGGCCCAGATGCGCTCGGTGTCGAACATCAGCCCGTCCATATCAAAAATAACGCCCTTTATCATTGTGCAAAAGCTCCTTTCTGAGCCTGTAAGATCCGGCTTATGCCCTCATTGTATCATATTTTGGGCAGTTTGCACATGGAAAAGCAGGCAATTTAGCGCAACTTAACCTGTCCAAAGATGAAAGATTTTTCGTTTCCTTGTAAATCACATTCATATTATTATAATAGAAAACAACATTCGGTGTTTGCGGGCGCATTTTTACTCGCTGCGCCCGAGATCAGGAAAGAGGGAAAATAAATCATGTTGGATATCAAGATCACCCGTACCACTGCTCCGAAGGCAAAGCCTGACGAGAGCAATCTGGGTTTTGGCAAGAAGTTCACCGACCATATGTTCGTGATGGATTACACCGAGGGCGAAGGCTGGCACGATGCCCGCATCGTCCCCTACGGCCCCTTTGAACTGGACCCGGCTACTGTCGTGTTCCACTACGCGCAGGAGATCTTTGAGGGCATGAAGGCATACCGCACGGCCGATGATACGGTCCAGCTGTTCCGTCCGGACTGCAACGCAAAGCGTTTCCAGGACTCCGCCGACCGTCTGTGCATCCCTAAGATCCCTGTGGAGGACTACATTCAGGCCGTTGAAACTCTGGTGGACGTGGACCGTGACTGGGTGCCCCATTCCGATGGTGCTTCCCTGTATATCCGTCCCTTCATTTTTGCAAACGACGTCGGTCTGGGCGTGCACGCTTCCAAGCACTACATTTTCTGCATCATCTGCGCTCCCTCGGGCGCTTACTATGCCGAGGGCATCAACCCCGTCCGCATCTATGTTGAAGACGAGTACATCCGTGCCGCTCCCGGCCTGACCGGCTTCACCAAGTGCGGCGGCAACTATGCTGCTTCCATCAAGGCCGGTGAGCTGGCCGAGGAGCAGGGCTACGCACAGGTGCTGTGGCTGGACGGCGTGGAGAAGAAGTACGTCGAGGAAGTTGGCAGCATGAACATCATGTTCAAGATCGACGGCAAGGTGTACACCGCTGCTACCGTCGGCACCGTTCTGCCCGGCGTTACCCGCCGCAGCTGCATCGAGCTGCTGAAGGACTGGGGCTATGAGGTCGTCGAGGGCAAGCTGGCCATCGCCGACATCATGCAGGCTGCCCGCGACGGCAAGCTGGAAGAGGTCTTCGGCACCGGCACCGCTGCTGTCGTCTCCCCCGTCAAGGAGCTGGTCTGGAAGGGCGAGCACGCTTACATCGGCGACGGCAGCATCGGCCCTGTCACCCAGAAGCTCTATGACACCATGACCGGTATGCAGTGGGGCAAGATCCCCGATACCAAGGGCTGGATCGTGCCTGTTGAGAAAAAGAACTGATTCCGATTCTCCGGAGAGAACCTTTTTATTCAGAATAGCAGCAAACGCCGCCAGGCCTCCGCTCGGCGGCGTTTGCCGTATATCGGAAAACGCCTTCCGTCAAAACTCCAAAATTTCCCGGCGCAATTGCTTTCTGTGCCCTGCAGTGCTAAACTGAAAACAGAACAGCGGCCTGCATTGCGGCAGGCGTGCGGGAAAGATTGAGAGGGAAGAACCCATGGTCAAAAAATGGAGCGTGAGCTACCCTGCCGTCAACGGCACCGAGCAGCGCAGAGTATATGTTTATCTGCCCACGATGTATGAAGCTGACCCCGACCGCCGGTATCCGGTGCTGTATATGTTCGACGGCCAGAACGTCTTTTTTGACGAGGATGCCACCTTTGGCAAAAGCTGGGGCGTGGCCGATTATCTGGACTACACCGACACCCCGCTGATCGTGGCGGCGGTGGAGTGCAACGCCGGAGCCAACAACGAACGGCTGGTGGAGTATTCGCCCTACCGGTTCGACGACCCGCAGTTCGGCCACTTCGACGGCACGGGTCAGGCCACCATGAGCTGGTATATCCACCGGTTCAAACCCTTCATCGACCGCAGCTTCCGCACCCTGCCCGACCGGGAGCACACCTTCATCGGCGGCAGCAGCATGGGCGGCCTGATGAGCCTGTACGCCCTTTTGCAGCACAACGACACTTTCAGCCGTGCGGCGGCGCTGTCACCGTCCATCTGGGTGTCGCCGGAAAAGCTTTCCGGCCTTGTGGGCCGCGCAAAGCTGGAGCCGGGCACCGTGCTGTACATGGACTACGGCTCCCGCGAGATGGGCAACCACGACGGGATGCGCCGCGGCTTTGCAGAGATGTGCGCAAAGGTCATGACCCGGGGCATCCACCTTACCAGCCGCATCGTGCCCGGCGGCACCCACAGCGAAGCCAGTTGGGAAAAACAGCTGCCCTTTATGTTCCATACTCTGATGTATGAGGTGGAGGAGTAAACCCTAAAAGGAGGAAACACCATGGAAATGCAGTATTTTAAGGACTACAGCCCGGCGCTGGGCCGCGACATGGAGTGCAAGATCTACGGCCACGCAGGCCGCCCGATGCTGTACATCCCCTGTCAGGATGGCCGCTTCTTCGATTTTGAGAACTTCCACATGAACGATACCCTTGCCCCATGGATCGATGCTGGTAAGATCATGGTGATCTCCATTGATACCATGGACAAGGAGACCTGGTCCGACACGCAGGGCGACCCCTATTGGCGCATCCGCCGCTATGAGCAGTGGCTGCGCTACATCGTGGAGGAGGCTGTACCCAAGATCCAGTATCTGGCCAAGGAGCACAACGGCTGGGACGACCTGCCCGGTGTCATTGCCTTTGGCTGCAGTCTGGGTGCCACCCATGCGGTCAACCTGTACCTGCGCCGCCCGGATGTGTTCTGCGGCTGTCTGGCCCTCAGCGGCATCTACACGGCCCACTATGGCTTCGGCAATTATATGGACGAGCTGGTGTACATGAACTCGCCCGTGGACTACATGAAGAACTTCCCGGAGGATCACCCCTACATGCAGCTGTTCCGCAGCCAGAAGGCGGTCATCTGCTGCGGTCAGGGCGACTGGGAGCAGCCGGACACCACATGGTTCCTCAAGCGCATCTTCGAGGCCAAGAACATCCCCATCTGGGTAGACCTGTGGGGCCACGATGTGAACCACGACTGGAACTGGTGGTATAAGCAGACTGCATATTACATGCCCTACGTGCTGGGAGAGCAGTAAACAGGGAAATCCTCCAGTCTGCTTCGCAGACAGCCCCCTCATGGAGGGGGCCTTGTAAAAGCTCTCCGCAACAGAAAAAGGCTCCCTCCCGGAGGGAGCTGGCACGGCGAAGCCGTGACGGAGGGAGTTTTTATAGAGGTTTATAGAGGAAAGAGGAATCATAAAACCATGCAGAATTTTATTTTTATTTCGCCCAACTTCCCCACCAATTACTGGCAGTTCTGCCGTGAGCTGAAAAACAACGGCATGAATGTGCTGGGCATCGGCGACCAGCCCTATGATGAGCTGAAGCCGGAGCTGAAGGACAGCCTGAACGAGTACTACAAGGTGGGCAGTCTGGAAAACTACGACGAGGTCTACCGCGCCGTGGCCTTCTTTGCCTTCAAGTATGGCCGCATCGACTGGCTGGAGTCCAACAATGAATACTGGCTGGAGCGGGACGCAGCCCTGCGCACCGATTTCCACATCACCTCCGGCTTCCAGACCGCCGATATGCCCCGCATCAAGTACAAGAGCAAGATGAAGGAGTATTACCAGAAGGCCGGCATCGCCACCGCACGCTACCACATGGTGGACGATTACGAGGGCTGCCGGAAGTTCATCGACGAGGTGGGCTACCCGGTGGTGGTAAAGCCGGATAACGGCGTGGGCGCATCCGATACCCACAAGCTGTCCAGCGACGAGGATCTGAAAAAGTTCCTCGTGCAGAAGACGGCCCATCACCCGGATGTGGAGTACATCATGGAGGAGTTCGTCCGGGCCGAGGTGAACAGCTACGATGCCATCATCGATGCCAACGGCAACCCCATCTTTGAGGCCGGCAACGTGAGCCCCATGTCCATCATGGATATCGTCAACGACAACGACAACTCCATCTATTACATCATCAAGGACCTGCCCGAGGACACCCGCGCCGCAGGCCGTGCCGTCGTCAAGAGCTTTGGCGTGAAGAGCCGCTTCATCCACTTTGAGTTCTTCCGCATGACCGAGGATCAGACCAGCATGGGCAAAAAGGGCCAGATCGTGGCGCTGGAGGTCAACATGCGCCCCTGCGGCGGCTTTACCCCGGACATGATCAACTTTGCCCGTTCCACCAACGTGTATAAGATCTGGGCCGATATGATCGCCTTTGGCGGCACCGATATGCCGGTGGGCGAGCACTTCTACTGCCCATTTGCAGGCCGCCGCGACGGCAAGCACTTTGTGTACAGCCACGAGCAGATCATGCAGAAGTACCAGCAGAACATGCGCATGGTGGACCGCATCCCGGATGCCCTGAGCGGTGCCATGGGCAACCAGATGTACGTTGCCACCTTCTCCACCCGCGAGGGCATGGAGCGGTTCTACGCCGACGTGCTGGCCACCACCGACGACAACAACGCCGCTGTACAGAAGGAACTGAGCAGCATTCTGGCTCTGGGCGAGCCGGAGACCGCCCCGGCCCCAAAGCCCGCCGCTCCTGCCGCTAAAAAGGCACGCACCACAAAGAAAAAGTAAGAATACGCTCAAACAGCCCCGGGACGGGTACGCCGTTCCGGGGCTGTTGTTATATTGCAAAAAAATGGTCACCCGTTCTGAGCGAAATGACAAATTTTTTCAGATTGGTTGACAAGATGCCGGGGGGGGGGTAAGATGTGGGTGTGAAGCATATTTTTGGGGTGCTTCGGCACAAAAAACAGGAGGCTTGTATTATGAGATTGTACAAAAAAGCAGCCGCCGTTCTGCTGGCGGCAGCAATGGCTGTTTCCATGATGACCGCTTGCGGCGGTGGCGCAGGCGGCGGCAACGGTGGCAATGGCGGGAATGGCGGTAATGGTGGCGACACTGAAATCGTTGAACCGGTTCCCGGTCCGGATACAACGGACCCGGATCAGGGCGGTGAGACTGGCGGCACTACGACTCAGCCCGAGAAGACAAAAATCCCGGATGTGACAAAGAGTCAGTATGCACAGTCCTCGAAGAAGATCTACAATTCGAACGAGTTCTATGTCCTGGCTACTATGGCCGATTATGATGCCAATAAAACAAAAACGAGCGAAGGACAGATGATTTTGGCCCGCAAAGGCACCGATGTTTACGCGAAAACTGCCTTTACTCAAAACAGCAAGACCCAAGAGTATGCGGTGTTCGCAGAAAAGACAAACGATGGCAAGTATGCAAGTTACCTGCTGTTTGAGGATGCTAAGACTGCATTGAAAAGTATTCGGAACGATCCGCCCATGGACTTTTCTAAAGAGGAAGAATTGCCGAACGAAATGTACCGCACTACTGTAAAAGTCGGCGGCAAAGAATATTACGCAGAAACCTATACAGATAAAAACGGTTCCGAACAGATCATTTGCTTTGACGAAAATGGCATGCCGAAATATCAGTTTTTTCAGCGAAAGGATGGCACCTCTGAGACTACGGTGTACCAAACCATCCGAATCGGTAACTCTAACAACCTGTGTCAGGTGAACGGCTATAAGGCTTATACGATGGAGAAAGATGCGGAAGGTAAACCGATTCTGGTCGATGAAAGTGGCAACAAGTATAAAGTTACTATCGAGTTTGACCAGACTACCCACAAGGTTACTGAAGTGAAAGTCGAAGACAGCAATGGCAAGGATGTAACGACGAAAGACTTTGCATGGTTTGTTAAGTATCTTAAAGGTTAAAGCACTTTTCTCAAAAAAATAACAAGATGTTTTGCCCCGGCTGTCCCCCGACAGCCGGGGCTTTTCGTTGTCCCTTTTGGCAAAGTGTGGTATACTGTTGCCAGAGATTTTATTGGGAACGAGGTACATCTATGAAAATTCCTGCAAACGGTTTTACCCATGCCGGCAAGTTCCACGCCGACGATGTGTTTGCCACTGCCCTGCTGCAAATTTTGCGCCCGGATATCAAGATCACCCGCGGCTTTGTGGTGCCGGACGGTTTTGACGGCATCGTGTACGATGTGGGCTTTGGGATGTTCGACCACCATCAGGAGCCGCGGGAGTGCCGCCCCAATGGCGTGCCCTATGCGGCCTTCGGCCTGCTGTGGCGGGTGCTCGGCCCCGGCCTTGTGGGCGAGCGTCAGGCCCGGCTCATTGACGAGAACTTTATCCAGCCGCTGGACCTCAACGATAACACCGGCGAGCAGAACAGCCTGTGCGATGCCATCGGCTTTTTTAACCCGGTGTGGGACTCCAAGGAGGATCAGGACGCCTGCTTTTTCAAGGCCGTGGCCGTGGCAAAGCAGATTCTGGAAAACCAGATCGCCAGCGCCAACGCCGTGAACCGCGCCGACGAAAAGGTGCAGCAGGCCTATCAGAACTCCCGGGACGGCATCGTGGTGCTGCCCTGCTACCTGCCGTGGAAGAACGGCCTGTACAAAACGGATGCGCTGTTCGTGGTCTACCCCAGCCAGCGCGGCGGCTGGAGCGCCCAGTGCGTCACCGACCACAAGACCAAGCGCCCCAAGCTCCCCTTCCCCCAGAGCTGGGCCGGTCAGCCGCAGGAGGTCATTGAGCAGAAGAGCGGCATCCCGGGCATCAGCTTCTGCCACGCCAGCCGCTTCCTCATCACCGCCAAGGATAAGGAAACTGCCCTTGCCGCCTGCCGTCAGGTGTTAAAGAACAATGGCCGCATCTGAGCCGTGCGCCCGGCCAAAGCCTGCCTTTGTGTATATGGTGCGGTGTACCGACGGTACGCTGTACACCGGCTGGACCACCGACCCTGCCGCCCGCCTGCGCGCCCACCAGAGCGGACGCGGTGCAAAGTACACCCGTGCCAGAGGGGCCGAGGGCTTTGCCTATCTGGAACTGTGCGCAGATAAGTGCGCCGCCCTGCGGCGGGAAGCTGCGCTCAAAAAGCTGCCCAAGGCGCAAAAAGAGCTGCTGTGCCGCGCATGGAGCGCGGCGGGCGGGCCCTTTTCCGGCGCATAAAGACAAAACGAAACCCGGAACTCTTTCAGGGCCAGACGGCTCACAAAAGGGTCCCGGGCGTTTTGTTTTTGCGGTGTGAATTCTTTCCGTGTGCTGTAGTCCGCACATGCCTCCGGACAGGCTGCATATGCCCCGAATATATACTGCGCAAATGCATAAAATATGAATATATTCTGCAAATAACGCATAAAGATACAAATTGAACCAAAACAGAGGTCAAATCCGTGTAAGGTTTGGCGGTTTTCGGCATTGACGGAAAAGCCGCGCGGCGTATAATAAAAGCATCAACAGAAATGCAGATGCAAGAGGGTGCGGGAGGGATGCCTGCATCAGAAAACAAAAGTGTATTTTTAAAAGGAGCAATCATCATGAAAAAGGAAAACATCAAAAAAGTCGTTCTGGCATACTCTGGCGGTCTGGATACCTCCATCATCATTCCCTGGCTGAAGGAAAACTACAACAACTGCGAGGTCGTTGCCGTCTCCGGTGACGTGGGTCAGGGCACCGAGCTGGACGGTCTGGAAGAAAAGGCCAAGGCTACCGGCGCTTCCAAGCTGTACGTGCTGGACCTGAAGAAGGACTTTGTGGAGAACTACATCTTCCCCACCCTGAAGTTCGGCGCAAAGTACGAGGATTACCTGCTGGGCACCAGCTTTGCACGTCCCTGCATCGCCAAGGCTCTGGCTGATATCGCCATCAAGGAAGGTGCAGATGCCATCTGCCACGGCTGCACCGGTAAGGGCAACGATCAGGTGCGTTTTGAGCTGACCCTCAAGGCCCTGTGCCCGGATATGGCCATCATTGCTCCGTGGCGTGAGTGGGATATCAAGAGCCGTGACGAGGAGATCGATTACGCCGAGGCTCACCACATCCCCCTGAAGATCAACCGCGAGACCAACTACTCCAAGGATAAGAACCTGTGGCATCTGAGCCACGAGGGTCTGGATCTGGAGAGCCCCGCCAACGAGCCCCAGTACAACAAGCCCGGCTTCCTGGAGCTGGGTGTCAGCCCCGAGCAGGCTCCCGATGTTCCCACCTATGTGACCATCCACTTTGAAAAGGGCATCCCCACCGCCGTTGACGGCAAGGAGATGGGCGCTGTGGAGCTGGTGGAATACCTGAACAAGCTGGGCGGCGAGAACGGCATCGGCCTGCTGGATATCGTGGAGAACCGTCTGGTGGGCATGAAGAGCCGCGGTGTGTACGAGACCCCCGGCGGTGCCATCCTGTACAAGGCCATCAATGTTCTGGAGACCATCACTCTGGATAAGGAAAGCTCTCACTTCAAGGCTCAGCTGGCCCAGAAGTATGCCGATATCGTTTACAACGGCCAGTGGTTCACCCCGCTGCGCGAGGCTCTGGATGCCTTTGCCGACAGTCTGGAAAAGACCGTTACCGGCGATGTGAAGCTCAAGCTCTACAAGGGCAACATGATCAACGCCGGTGTCACCTCTCCGTACACCCTGTACGACGAGCAGACTGCTTCCTTCGGCGAGGATGACGACTACAATCAGGCAGATTCCGCCGGCTTCATCAACCTGTTCGGCCTGTCCATCAAGGAGCGCGCAAAGCTGTCCAAGAACTGGCCGGAGATCAAGTAAGCAGCTGTAACATCTTCCCTTTCGTGTGTTTTCACACTTTCACACGGAAGTTCCATCCAACCGGCATCGTTGCCGGCGGCACCGCCGCAGGAGCGTTTTCCCCTGCGGCGGCTTTGCCGTTTTTAGAAGAAATAAAATGAGCGGCAAAAACTCCTTCCGTCAAACCCTGACGGGTTTGCCAGCTCCCTCAGTGAGGGAGCCTCTGGCGAAGAGGTGAAGCTTTCCGCACTGCCAAGGCCTCCCTCCTTGAGGGAGGTGTCACCGAAGGTGACGGAAGGAGTCTCGGCGAGCCGCCTATCAGTAAAGGATAAAACTATGGCAGAACAACTCTGGAAGGGCCGTTTTTCCAAGGCCGTGGATTCCCGCGTGAACGACTTCAACTCCTCCATCCGCTTCGATCAGCGCATGATCGCGCAGGATATGCGCGGCAGCGGCGTGCACGCCGCCATGCTGGCAAAGCAGGGCATCATCTCGGAAAAGGACTGTGAGGACATCCTCAACGGTCTGGCTTCCATCGCCGATGATCTGGCAGCCGGCAGGCTGGAGATCGACCCGGGTGCCGAGGATGTGCACACCTTTGTGGAGCAGACCCTCACCGCCCGCATCGGCGATGCAGGCAAGCGGCTGCACACCGGCCGCAGCCGCAACGATCAGGTGGCGCTGGATATCCGCCTGACCCTGCGGGACTACAGCCACACCCTGCAGGCCTACATCGTGGAGCTGGTGCGGGTGCTGTGCAAAAAGGCAGCGGAGAACACCACCGCCGTCATGCCCGGCTACACCCATCTGCAGCGCGCCCAGCCCATCACCTTTGGCCACGCCCTGATGGCATATGCATCCATGCTGCTGCGGGATCTGCAGCGCTTTGAGGATGCCACCGCCCGCATGGACGCACAGTGCCCGCTGGGCAGCGGCGCGCTGGCTGGCACCACCTACCCGCTGGACCGCCAGTTCACCGCCGAAAAGCTGGGCTTTGCGGCTCCCTGTGCCAACAGTCTGGACGGCGTGTCCGACCGCGATTTCTGCATCGAGCTGGCCAATGCCATCTCCATCTGCATGATGCACCTCTCCCGCCTTTCCGAGGAGATCATCCTGTGGTGCAGCTGGGAGTTCAAGTTCATTGAGCTGGACGATGCCTTTACCACCGGCTCTTCCATCATGCCGCAGAAGAAGAACCCGGATGTTACCGAGCTGATCCGCGGCAAGACCGGCCGCGTCTACGGCGATCTGAACACCCTTCTGGTGATGATGAAGGGCATTCCCCTCGCCTACAACAAGGACATGCAGGAAGACAAGGAAGCCATCTTCGACGCAGTGGATACGCTGGAGCTGTGCCTGAAGACGGTCACTCCCATGCTGGACACCATGAAGACCATTCCGGCCAACATGCGCCGCGCCGCCGCCAAGGGCTTTATCAATGCCACCGACTGCGCCGACTACCTCACCAAGAAGGGGATGCCCTTCCGCGATGCCTACAAGCTGACCGGCTGCATGGTGTCGGACTGCATTGCCAAGGACAAGACTCTGGAAGAGCTGACCCTTGACGAGTTCAAGGGCTACAGCGCTCTGTTCGAGAACGATATCTACGATGCCATTGATCTGGTCAAGTGCTGCGAGGGCCGCACCAGCTACGGCGGCCCCAGCGAAGTCAGCGTGAAGAACCAGATCGAGCTGGCCGCTGCACAGCTGAATGCCTGGGAGGCGAATAACGCATGAGCGTGAAAGTTTTTATTGATGGCTCCTCCGGCACCACCGGCCTGCGCATTGCCGACCGGCTGGCACAACGCCCGGAGATCGAGCTGCTTTCCATTTCCGCAGAGGGCCGCAAGGATGTGAACGAGCGCGCGAAGGTCATCAACTCTGCCGACCTCGCCTTCCTCTGCCTGCCGGATGCCGCTTCCAAAGAGGTCATGCCCCTGCTGCGCCCGGACGTGAAGGTGCTGGACACCTCCACCGCCTTCCGCACCGATGCCGCATGGGACTACGGCTTCCCGGAGCTGGCGGGCCAGAAGGAAAAAATCAAAAATTCCTGCCGCGTGGCAGTGCCCGGCTGCTATGCCAGCGGCTTTATCAGCATTGCCCGCCCGCTGGTGGAGCTGGGCCTTGCACCGGCAGATTATCCCTTCAGCTGCACCGGCATCTCCGGCTACTCCGGCGGCGGCAAAAAGATGATCGCCGAGTACGAAAGCCTTAACCGTCCGGCACACAGCAAGCTGGATGCACCCAAGAGCTACGGTCTGGGCCTTGCCCATAAGCACCTGCCCGAGATGCAGAAGATCAGCGGCCTTGCCCACACCCCCATGTTCGTGCCCGTGGTGTGCGATTACTACTGCGGCATGCAGGTGCTGGTGCCGCTGGATCTGACGCTGGCGGGCAGCACCGCCGAACAGGTGGCCGAGGGCATTGCGGCATATTACAAGGATGCTGCCACCGTCAAGGTGCACGCTCTGAACGAAGCCCTGCCGGAGAACGGCCTGTACTCCAATGCCATGGCCGGTACCGACCGCATGGAGCTGTACATGACTGTGAACGCTGCAGGCGACCAGATGATGCTGGTCTCCCTGTTCGATAATCTGGGCAAGGGTTCCTCCGGCGCGGCCGTCCAGTGCATGAACCTGATGCTGGGGCTGGAAGAGACCGAAGGGTTGGAATAAAGATGGCTCGCCCTCTCAGGCGCTGACGCGCCAGCTCTCCCAAAGGGAGAGCCTCTGGCGAAACCGGAAACTTTGCGGGGACTGCCAAAGCCTCTCACTTTGGGAGAGGTGGCAATGCGAAGCATTGACGGAGAGGGCGAGGATGCTATAGGGAGGGTATCATTATGCAGTATCAAGAAGTTGCGGGCGGCATCTGCGCGCCCAAGGGCTTTGCAGCGGCTGGCGTGCACTGCGGCATCCGCGCAAACCATGCAGAAAAATACGATCTGGCACTCATCAAGGCGGACGTGCGCTGCGCCGCCGCCGGTGTGTACACCACCAACAAGGTCTGCGGTGCACCCATCAAGGTGGACCGCGCCCACCTGAAGGACGGCTATGCACAGGCGATCATCGTGAACAGCGGCAACGCCAACACCTGCGCCGCCAACGGCGTGGCTCTGGCCGAAGAATGCTGTGAGCTGGTGGGCAAGGAGCTGGACATCGACCCGCAGGACGTTCTGCCCGCTTCCACCGGTGTCATCGGTCAGCCCATGGTCATCGACCCCTTTGCCCGGGGCATCCCTGCCGCCGCCGCAAAGCTGGCTGCGGACGAGCAGGGCAGCACCGACGCTGCCACCGCCATCATGACCACCGACACCCACAAAAAGGAATACGCCATCCAGTTCGAGCTGGGCGGCAAGGTGTGCACCGTGGGTGCCATCGGCAAGGGCAGCGGCATGATCGCCCCCAACATGGCAACCATGCTGGCCTTCTACACCACCGATGCGGCGGTCTCGCCCATCCTGCTGGAAAAGGCCCTCAAGACCGTGGTGCCCGGCACCTACAACCAGATGAGCGTAGATCTGGACACTTCCACCAACGATACCTTGATCATCATGGCTTCCGGCCTTGCAGGCAACCCGGAGATCTGCGAGGAGAACGCGGACTACGAAGCCTTTGTTGCCGCGCTCACCGCCATTGCAGAGCACATGTGTGCCGAGCACGCCGGTGACGGCGAGGGTGCCACCCACCTCATCACCTGCGAAGTGACCCACGCCCCCGACCTGAAGACCGCCCGTGCCGTCAGCCGCAGCGTGGTGTGCTCCAACCTGTTCAAGGCAGCGGTGTTTGGCCGCGATGCCAACTGGGGCCGCATCCTGTGCGCCATCGGCTACACCCCCGGCGATTTCTCCATTGATAAGGTCTGCGTGTGGCTTTCCAGCAAGGCCGGTGAGGTGTATGTGTGCGAAAACGCTGCCTACCACCCCTACAGCGAGGACGAAGCCGCCAAGGTGCTGGCTGAGCACGATGTGCTGGTCAAGGTGGACATGGGCACCGGCGATGCATCCGCAAAGGCATGGGGCTGCGATCTGACCTACGATTACGTCAAGATCAACGGCGACTACCGCACCTGATAACCCTCTCAGGCGCTGCGCGCCAGCTCTCCCGAAGGGAGAGCCTTTGGCAAAACCGTGAACGCTGCGGGAACTGCCAAAGCCTCCCACTTTGGGGGAGGTGGCATCGCGCAAGCGATGACGGAGAGGGCAAGGCTGCTAACGCAAGGAGCAACAGAAAGTATATGAAAAACGAAGAAATGGCGCGCCTTTTCTCTGAGGCGACACCCTACATCCAGAAGTATCACGGAAAGACCATGGTGGTAAAGTACGGCGGCAATGCCATGATCAACGAAGAACTGAAAAATGCCGTCATGAACGATCTGGTCACCCTTACCCTGCTGGGTGTGCGCGTGGTGCTGGTGCACGGCGGCGGCCCGGCCATCAACGAGATGCTCAAGAAAGTGGGCGTGGAGAGCCATTTCGCAAACGGTCTGCGCGTGACCGACGATGTCACCATGGAGATCGTGCAGCAGGTGCTGGCCGGTAAGGTGAACAAGGATCTGGTGGCAAAGCTGCGCGGCCGCGGCGTGGGCCTGTGCGGCATGGACGGCCAGATGCTGCGCTGCACCGAGCTGGACCCCCAGCTGGGCCATGTGGGCGAGATCGTGCATGTGGACGCTACCCTGATCGCAAGCCTGCTGGACGGCGGCTTCATCCCCGTGATCGCCACGGTGGGCATGGACGATCTGGGTCAGGCCTACAACGTGAACGCCGACACCGCCGCTGCGCAGATCGCGATTGCGCTGAAAGCGGAGAAGCTGGTATCCATGACCGATATCGCGGGCCTGCTGCGGGATAAGGACGACGAGAGCACCCTCATCCCCGAGGTGGAGGTGTCCGAGATCGAGGGCTATAAGTCCGCCGGCATCATTGCGGGCGGCATGATCCCCAAGATCGGCGGCATGGCCGATGCCATCTATCAGGGCGTGCACGAGGCGGTCATCATCGATGGCCGCGTGCCCCACTCCATCCTGCTGGAGCTGTTCTCCAACCGTGGCTCCGGCACCCGCTTCTACCGCCGCAGCCACCGCGAATAAGCATTGCGCAGGTGCCGTGCAGGCGGTATAATAAGAAAAATGACCCTCTCAAGCCTTTGCCAGCATTTTCTGGCGCGAAAGCGCCTGAGAGGGTTTTCTGCTCACAGGAGGGTACACCTATGGATTCTGAAAAGGTCATCAAGAGGGACGGCGAATACGTCCTGCACACCTATAACCGCAACCCCATCGTGCTGGAAAAAGGCCACGGCCTGCGTGCCGCAGGCCCCGAGGGTCAGCAGTATCTGGATTTTACCAGCGGCATCGGTGTCAACAGTCTGGGCTACTGTGATCTGGACTGGGCCGAGGCCGTTTCCGAGCAGGCCCACAAGCTGCAGCATACCTCGAACCTTTACTACACCGCGCCCTGCGGCAAGCTGGCCAAAAAGCTGTGCAAGCGCACCGGCATGAGCAAGGTTTTCTTCGGCAACTCCGGTGCCGAGGCCAACGAGGGTGCCATTAAGGCCGCGCGCAAGTACAGCGTGGACCACTACCGCAAGGACCGTACCACGGTCATCACGCTGGTGAACAGCTTCCACGGCCGCACCATCGCCACCCTGACCGCCACCGGTCAGGAGGTGTTCCACAACTACTTCGGCCCCTTCAACGAGGGCTTCCTGTATGCTCCGGCAGGCGATATCGAAGCGCTGGAGGAGCTGGTGGACCGCACCACCTGCGCCGTGATGCTGGAACTCATTCAGGGCGAGGGCGGTGTGATGGCGCTGGACCCGGACTACGTGCAGGCCGTGCGCAAGCTCTGCGACGAAAAAGACCTTGTGCTCATCGTGGACGAGGTGCAGACCGGCGTGGGCCGCACCGGCACCTTCCTGTGCTGCGAGCACTACAACCTCAAGCCGGACGTGGTCACGCTGGCCAAGGGTTTGGGCGGCGGCCTGCCCATCGGCGCAGTGCTGATGAACGAAAAGGTAGCCGAGGGCATGGGCCCCGGCACCCATGGCTCCACCTTCGGCGGCAACCCGGTGGTCTGCGCCGGTGCCAACGTGGTGGTGGACCGCATGGACCAGAGCTTCCTTGCCAATGTCAACGAGCGCGCCGTCCAGCTGCGCGCAGGCATCGCAAAACTGCCCCATGTCAAGAGCATTTCCGGCATCGGCCTGATGGTGGGCATCGAGTTCTACGACCTCAAGGCCGCAGATGTGCTGGCCGCCTGCCGCGAAGCGGGCCTGCTGGTGCTGACGGCCAAGACCCGCCTGCGCCTGCTGCCGCCGCTGACCCTCAGCGAGCACGATGTGGACATGGCGCTGGAGATCCTGAGCGATGTGCTGGGCAAGATGGAGCCGACGGCTCCGAAGGAGCAGGCATGAAAAATCTGCTGAAAATGAGCGACCTCTCCCCTGCCGAGCTGACCCACATTCTGGATGTGGCCGACCAGCTCAAGGCACAGCAGAAGCTGGGCGGCACGGCCCCGCTGCTGGCAGGAAAGACGGTTGCCCTGATGTTCTCCAAGGCGTCCACCCGCACCCGCACCAGCTTTGAGGTGGGTGTGTACCAGCTGGGCGGTCTGGGCAACTACATGAACACCGCCGAGCTGCAGGCCGGGCGCGGCGAGCCCCTCAAGGACACCGCCCGGGTGCTGGGCCGCTACTACGACTGCGTGGTGTGGCGCACCTACCGCCAGAGCGATCTGGAAGAGTTTGCCGAGCTGGCCGGTGTGCCGGTGATCAACGGCCTGACGGATTACGCCCATCCCTGCCAGGTGCTGGCCGACCTGATGACCATTCGGGAGCGCCGGGGCAGCCTTGCGGGCCGGAAGCTCTGCTTTGTCGGCGACGGCAGCAGCATGGCAAACAGCCTCATCGTGGGCGGACTGCTGGCTGGGATGCAGGTCACCTGTGTCTGCCCGCAGAGCTACCGCCCGGCGGCGGATGTGCTGATGTTCGCCCACAAGTACGGCAGCGCCTTCCACCTGACCGCAGACCCTGCCGAGGGCATTCAGGATGCCGATGTGGTGGCAACGGCCGTGTGGAACACCGCCAAGCCCGGCACGCCGGAAAGTGAGCAGCGCCTGCGGGATTTTGTGGGCTTCCAGCTCACCGGCAAGCTGCTGGAAAGCGCAAAGCCCGATGTCATGGTGCTGCACTGCCTGCCCGCCCACCGGGGCGAGGAGATCTCCTCGGCGGTGTTCGAGCAGCACGCACCGGAAATCTTCGATGAAGCCGAGAACCGCCTGCACGTGCAGAAAGCCGTGCTGGCCATTCTGCTAGCGGGGAAATAAGAGAATACAAAACGGGGGGCTTCCACGGATGCGTGGGAGCCTCTTGCTGTATCTCAGCCTTTGCGCATCCTGCCTGAAAATGCTGCAAAATTCTTGTGCCCTTTGCCGATTGACGAAAACCGATCCGGTTTGCTATACTGAGCGTGGTCAATCAAGTAAGGTTTGTTACTCTCCGGAGGCTTTCCCTTATCCATTGCAGATAGGGGTGAACTTTCGGTTTTTTTCTTTCTATGGGGGTTGTGGGAAGATGAAGGTCATTAAAAACATCAATAACAACATCTCCCTTTGTCTGGACAGCCGCAACAACGAGGTTGTAGCCTTCGGGAAAGGCATTGGTTTCACAAAACCGCCCTACGATGTGCCGCTTTCCAAGATCGACCGCACCTTTTACGATGTGGACGAAGAGCAGCTGGCGGTGCTCAAACGCATCCCGGAAGATGTGCTGGAAGCGGCGGCTGAGATCGTGGATCTGGCCAATGAGAAAATGGACAATCAGTTCCGGGAGAACGTTGTGTTCACCCTGGCAGACCACATTGATTTTGCCATCCAGCGCTACCGCAAGAACATCAACATCAAGCTGCCGCTGCTTTACGAGGTGCGGCAGCTCTACCCCGGAGAATCTGAGCTGGGCAAGCAGGCGCTGGATATCCTGAAAAAACGCCTGAAAGTCTCCCTCCCACGGGAGGAAGCCGCAGCGATCGCTCTGCATTTCGTCAATTACAAGGCGCAGGCGGAGACGGCACCGGATATCGATTACGGCTCCATCATCGAGCAGGCCACGGTCATCGTGGAACGGGAGCTGCATGTAACGGTGGACCGGGACAGCTTCAACTATTACCGGTTCGTGACCCACATGCACTACATGATGAAGCGCACGCTGGATAACACGATGATCGACAGCCAGAACCGGGATCTCTTTGAATCCATGAAAAAAGAGTATCCGGCTATTTATTCCTGTTCAGTCAAGGTAGCAGCCCTGATCGAACAGCGCTTGCAGAAATCCCTTTCCGAAGAGGAAATACTCTATCTGATCCTACACATCAATCGTTTGTGTGCTCGTGAGGATTGTGACCAATAAAGGCAGATCGCCTTTGGAGGGCTTTACCCCAGAGTACCGCAGAGAGATGCACCTGTGTGCCCCTTTGGGGCCGTGTGCGTATTTTTGCGGTGCGCTGGGGTTTTTTATTGAAACAGAACCGCCCGGGAGCGCGCCCCGGACGGGTTTGTGATAGAACATAAAACCATTGGAACTGTTTGCAAGAACAGGGAGGAAAACAAACATGGCAAACAAATATGATACGATGGTCAGCAGCATTGTTGGCCTGGTTGGCGGAAAAGAAAACATCCGCTCTTTTGCACATTGTGTCACGCGGCTGCGCTTTAATGTAAAAGATAAAGGAATGGTGAACGTGCCGGAGATCGAAAAGCTGCCCGGTGCGGTAGGCGTACAGTGGGCCGGAAACCAGCTGCAGGTGATCATTGGGCAGGATGTTGGAACCGTTTATGACCGTATTTGTAAGGAAGCAGAGCTGGAAGAACAGGAGTCCGTCTCTGAAAATCTTGATGCGCCGAAAGCAAAGAAAACATTTGGCACCTATGTGAACGCTTTTTTTGATGCGATATCCGGCTGTATCATCCCGCTGATCCCGATGCTGATGGGTGCAGGCATGATCAAGATCATTATCATGCTTCTGAACATGGCCGGCTGGCTGGCGTCGGACAATTCCACCTATATTGTGCTGAATTTTGCGGCGGACGCAGCATTCTATTTCCTGCCGATCTTTGTAGGAGGCATGGCCGCCAAAAAGTTCAAGGCAACGCCGGTACTGGGCATGTTCCTTGGCGCAATTCTGGTACACCCCACTTTTATCAGCAGCGTATCGGAGGGCACTTCTCTCACGATTTTTGGGCTACCGATCTATGCCGCCAGCTATAAGAGCGATTTTATTGGCACGATCCTGGCCGTGTTCGTGATGAGCTATGTGGAACGGTTCTTCCGCAAATGGATACCCGACTTTATTAAAACGATCGCAGTGCCCGCTTGCACCCTGCTGGTTATGATCCCGCTTACATTCTGCGCCTTTGCACCACTGGGCAAAATCATCGGCAACTGGCTGGCAAATGGTATGATCTGGCTTTATGGCGTGACGGGCTTCTTTGGGATTGCACTGCTGGCCGTTTTGCGTCCGTTCCTTGTCATGACCGGTATGCACACTGCGTTTACCCCGTATCTGCTCAATGCTATGGCAACTGTTGGCTATGAACCGTTCTATTCTCCTGCTTGTACTGTTGCAAACCTGAATCAGGGCATCTCCTGTCTGGCGGTAGCCATCAAGAGCAAGCGCAGCGATGTGAAGTCACTGGCTGCCAGCAGCGGATTTACAGCAGTCATTGGCGGTATCACCGAGCCTGCCATGTATGGTATCAACCTGCGGTATAAAACCCCTATGATCGCAGCTTGCATCGGTAGCTTTGTGGGTGCCGCCTACTTGGGTCTGACCCATGTTTACATGCATTCGTTTACAGGTGCCGGCGGTATTTTCAGCATCGTAATGTACATTTCGGAAGATCCGTGGAGTATCATCAATGCAATCATCGGCCTTGTGATCGGTGCAGTAGTTACTTTTGTGGCCACGCTGTTTCTGTATAAGGATCCTGTGGAGGAAAAGATGTAACAATGGGCTTTCAATCAGACTTTTTATGGGGCGGTGCCACAGCAGCCAATCAGTTTGAGGGCGGCTGGAACGAAGATGGCAAAGGCCCCAGCACTGCGGACATGCTGACAAAAGGCAGCGCTGCACAACCACGGCAGATCACGCCCGTCTTGCAGCCGGAGCAGTTTTACCCAAGTCATAAAGCCAGCGACTTTTATCATCACTATAAGGAAGATATTGCCTTGATGGGAAAAATGGGATTTAAAGTATACCGAATGTCCGTCAACTGGAGCAGAATTTTTCCTCATGGAGATGATACACAGCCCAATGAAGCAGGGCTTGCATTTTATGACGCGGTATTTGACGCATTGCGCACAGCAGGTATTGAGCCGCTGGTCACGATCAGCCATTATGAACTCCCCTTTGCACTTACGCAGCACTATAATGGCTGGGCAGACCGCCGAATGATCGAACTCTATCTGCGCTACTGTACGGTACTGTTTGAACACTATAAGGGCAAAGTACATTATTGGATCACATTCAATGAAATCAACTGCGGAATGCTGTCTGTTGGAAATTACAATTCGTTGGGAATTTTGAACGCAGGTGCCTGTTCGATTTTGCAGCAGACCGATGATCCGCAGCAGCGTTTTCAGGCGTTGCATTATCAGCTTGTAGCCAGCGCAAAGGCCGTACAGTTAGCGCATCGTATCGATCCGGAAAATAAAGTCGGTGGAATGCTGGCCTACCTCAGTTCTTATGCACTCACCTGCGCACCAGAAGATGAACTGAAATGTCAGCAAACAATGCAGCATCAGAATTTTTACTGCGGGGATGTTATGGTGCGTGGCTCTTATCCCGCCTTTGCAAAGAGGATCTGGCACCGAAATGGTGTAAAGATCGAGCAGAGCGCAGCAGATATCGATGCCCTGCAAAACGGAACAGTGGATTTTTGCGGATTCAGTTACTATATGTCCAACTGCATCACCACAACTGCACAGAAAGAAGTTACAAACGGAAATCTTGTGCTGGGTGTAAAGAACCCCTATCTGAACGCCAGTGACTGGGGCTGGCAGATCGATCCGATAGGACTGCGCTATACATTGAACGTATTGTATGACCGCTACCAGAAACCTTTGTTTATTGCTGAAAACGGCCTGGGAGCTTTTGATACGCTGGAAGCGGATGGCTCCATCCACGACCCCTACCGCATCGATTATCTGCGTGCCCACATTGAACAGATGAAGAAAGCCGTGGAAGAAGACGGCGTAGACCTGATGGGCTATACTCCCTGGGGCTGCATCGACCTTGTGTCCGCTTCCACCGGCGAGATGGCAAAGCGCTACGGCTTTGTATATGTAGACGCAGACGATTCCGGCAACGGCACATTTAAACGTTATAAAAAAGACAGTTTTTATTGGTATAAGAAGGTAATTGAAACGAATGGCGAAGAGCTGTAACTCCTAAAAAATGAGAGCTGCTGCAAAATAGCTCTCTGAAAAAAATATGCACAAAACCCGGAACCTTTCTAGGGCCAAAACGGCTCAAAAAGGGTTCCGGGTTTCTATTTTTGCACGATTTCTTTGTGCAGGTTGCTATCGCATTTTTATTTTGCAACAGCCCCTTTCTGCATACAAAAAATCAGACCCTTGCGGCTCCCCTGTCCAGAATTTTATCGAACCGGGCAAAGAAGGTAATGGTGGTGATGGTGGCGGCCAGAATGTCGCTGACCGGCTCGGCCAGAAACACGCCGAACACTGCATCCGGCAGAACGTGCGGCAGAATGAAGATGAGGGGGATCAACAGAATGATCTTGCGCAGGCAGGCCAGCAGCAAGCTGACCTTAGCCTGTCCCAGCGCCATAAAGCTTTGCTGGCAGGCGATCTGGAAGCCCATGGCAAAAATGCCCGCCATGTAAATGCGCATGGCCCACGTGGTGTACTGGATCAGTGCGGTGTCCGAGGTGAAAATGCCCGCCACCGCGCCGGGAAACAGCATCATCAACAGCCAGAACACACAGGTGTAGGCCCCGCACAGCGTCAGCTGAAAACGGAAGGCTTCCTTGACGCGGGCCTTCTTGCCTGCGCCGAAGTTGAAGCTCATCACCGGCTGTCCGCCCTGACAGATGCCCTGAATGGGCAGCGTGCACAGCTGGGATGCGCTGGTGATGACGGTCATGGCACCCACGGCCACATCGCCGCCGTACCGCGCCAGACTGGAGCTGAAGCTGATGGAAAGCAGGCTCTCGGTGGAGAGCATCACAAAGGTGGAGATGCCCAGAGCCATCACCGGCAGGATGACATTGCGCTCCGGGCGCAGATAGTCCCTGCGCAGGCGCAGGAGGGTCTCTTTGCCGGTGAGGAAGCGGATGATCCATGCCGCGCCCACGGCCTGACTGAGCACCGTGGCAATGGCCGCGCCCCGCACGCCCAGCCCGAACCCGAAGATCAGGATGGGGTCGAGAATAATGTTGATCACCGCGCCGATCACGGTGGTAAGCATACTGGTCTTGGCAAAGCCCTGCGTGGTGATAAAAGGGTTCATGCCCAGCACCACCAGCACGAACACCGAGCCTGCAATGTAGATGCGGCTGTAGCCCAGGGCGTACGGCAGAGTGGCATCGCTGGCACCGAACAGCCGCAGCAGCACCGGTGCCCCGGCATAGAAGCCGATGGTCAGCACCACGGCAAAGAACATCAGCACGGTAAAGCTGTTGGAGATGATCTTTTCGGCCCGTTGCCTGTCCCCCTGCCCCAGAGCAATGGCGGTGCGCGGCGCGCCGCCCGCGCCCACCAGCATGGCAAAAGCGTTCAGCAGCATCAGAATGGGTGTGAACAGCCCCACGCCGGTCAGAGCTGCCGCGCCAATGCCCGCAATGTGGCCGATGTAAATGCGGTCCACGATGTTATACAGCAGGTTCACCACCTGCGCCACCACGGCGGGGATCATGAGCTGCAGCATCAGCTTTTTGATGCTGCCGGTGCCCATATCTTGTTTTGCCTGTGCCATTGGAATGCTCTCCTCTGTACTTCAAATTTGAAAAATATCGTTCCTATTATACTCGGCTCCCGCCCAAAAGAACAGCCTTTTTTGCAAAGAAACCGCGCTTTCTGCCCCAAAAACGCAAAACAGCACGGCTGCGTATGGCTTGCAGCCGTGCCGTGCCGTAACGGGAGAAAAGTGTTGACGGGAAACCGCTTTTTTGCTATACTGTAAAGGCTAATATATGGAGATGTATCGAAGCGGTCGTAACGAGAACGACTCGAAATCTAACTGGCTTTTGGGAAGTGGTTTTCCGGTTTTGCTAGGTTTCATGCGGGTTTTCCGACTTCATGAGTGAACGATTTCCGGTCGTTCTCTCCTGAAATTCTCTCCAAAGTTTTCCCAGAATGCACGGAGCATTCTAAAAATTTAATATCTGGAGCATTACTCAAGTGGTCGTAAGAGGTCGCACTCGAAATGCGATAGGCCGGGAGACCGGTGCCAGGGTTCGACTCCCTGATGCTC
>OGFR01000664.1_pt1 | contig 23510 bp, 31 predicted proteins | sample 1571001 | NCBI WGS metagenome assembly OGFR01 (sample SAMEA2582064, study PRJEB24529) | metagenome | biome: Human gut stool | place: China | collected 2011 | reverse complement strand
CTCTGTCAGTAAACTGCCTTCCGGATAAACTCTTTTCGGTGTACCATAGGCAGATAACTTTTCTGGCTGCTCTCCCAGCTCCTCCCCGCCCATCATCTCCTCCAGAGTCATCGTGGTCTGGATCGTAGCGGGCTGAGCCACCGCTGGCACTTCCGGGAACACTTCTGGAAAATCCGTTTCAAAGTCCAGCTGCCCCTCTAACTCAAAGTAAGGGATCTCCTTCGGCTGCCGCATGGCCCGAATCTCCTGGACCTTCATTTCCGGAGTCACCTGTTCTAGCTGCTCATCCGTAAGGGATAACATCTCCTGCAGCTTCGACTTCTCAAAGTCCTTGTATTTCTGGTCCACGATCGGGCTGTTGCCGTCCAGGGAGAACCGGTCATTCATGCTCATATACCGGCTGGCTGTAGATTTGCTGATACCGTACTCCGCCATTGCAAAATCCCAGATGTTCTCATGACCTTCCTCGCGGTACAGCTCGCCGTCCCGAATAAGTTTGAGATAATATCCGATGGCAATAAAGCTCCGTGCCGCCGATTCGATGTTTGTCCGGATAAAGATCTTCGCATCATCGTAACTCACATTTTTATACCAGCTGCTCGCGGTCGTAACATCAACCATATAATCTTCACATTCATCCTGCTGCTCAGCTACAGCAGTGCTTCTCTCTTCCTCCATGTTCCTCTCCCTCAGTATCTGTCCAGTCTCTCGCCGACCATATCAATCCACAGGATGCACTCCCGTGTGCCACTCGGCAACTCCACTAGGCAAAAATATTTACTTGCCGTGGATATCACGCAGGCCAGAACCGGCACGCTGATCAGCTTCGCATTTTCATCTCCAAGCACTACCGTCTTCACGCTTTTGACGCGGATCCGGTTGCCGACACGGGCCTTATTGCGGGCCTGTTTGATTCTCCAGGATCCTATGCCCAGCTCCGGCCGCTTTCTGCACTTAGACGGGTTCAGCCCATGCCGACTCAGGTACATATACACCGTGGACTCTGTTCTTCCAATCCGGGCAGCAATGTCAGGGATAGACTTTCCTGCTGCATGCAGCTCCAGGACCATTTTCTCAGTGCTGTTCATCCGTACCACCTCCGCTATCCTGTATCATCCGCCTGGCTTCTTCAGCCACCATGGCATCGTAGTCAGTACCTCGATCGTCAAAGTTCAAAAATGCGTTTTTCTTCTGCTTCCCTGCCGCTGAAGAATGATCCTGCCGCGCCCAGTTACGGACAGCAGCTTTCCAGTCTTTCATCCGGTTTTTGCCAATCATCCAGTCTTTTGCGGCATAGAAATCCACAAAACGCTCAGCATCTACGTTCGCATACCCCATTTCCCGGCAATATCCCCTCACATTCTCCGGGGTGGGTGGCGCGAAGCGCTTTTCTTTTACACCCTTTAGGGTGTTTTCTTTTAAAACATTATCATTTACATTAACATTTACATTAGGTTCGGATTTGGTTCCGGTTTGGTTCCGGTTCGGTTCGGGTTTGGTTTTCTGAACTTCACCTTTTTCTGATTTCGGTTCTGGCTTCCGCCCGCCCTTGCTGCCATTTATGTAACGCTGGTTATTGGCATCCACCTGGGGCTTTGCCATCTGCAAAAACATATTTGCGTAAGCAGATACCTCATTGATCCTGCCATCCAGCGCATAATCCATCAGAGCCACCATGGCCTCTTTATAAATCTCCGGAGGCAGCTCCCGGGTTGCTTCATGGAAGCTTCTGTAAAAAACCATGCTGTCTCTCTGCATGGTGCCCTCCTATATTCTCTTTATATGCCCCGCCGTAAAGTCAGCGGGGCAGTACCAGCGGCATTCATGTTCGTGACACATTAAACCGCAGAGGTAACTTTATTAACCGATAATGGTGATCATGTCCTGGATTTCCTTCGGCATGTCTGCTAACAGGGTTGCCAGGTAGTCTTTGATATTCTGGATTGCTTCGTTGCGCCAGATGCCACCCTCGGCCTCGACAAGTTTAAAGGTCGGCTCCTCATCGTCACCGATCCGGAACACAAAATTGCTTTCCGGCTGCGGAACTTCCTGGAAAGTGCGGAACGGTTTTAATCTGGCCGGATTCGGCACCAGAGCATCCGCCTTTGTGGCCACACCGGTCTGCATGGTAACAACCTGGCTCACACCATCATCACTGTAGGCTGCGTTATTTTTCTTCTCGATGTTTCCAGAAACCTTCAGGATCAGATTCAGATCTGCGGTCGGCTGGAAGTTTGCCTGCAAGCCAAGCATAAAACCTTCCTGATCATACCAACGGTCAAAACGGAACTCTGACACGATGGCTTCTGCTCTAAACAGCGTCTCACGTCTACGATCCGCATCCAGAACGGATACCAGGCGCACCTCGGTCGGACTTTCCACGTGAATAATCATCTTGCGACCACGGAATTCCTCGTGACAGTTTTCAATATAATCAGAGAGCGCAGTCAAAGTGGATGCAGTTACCGGCTTTGCATAATCAGCCTCGTCATAGCGCTCCAGTTTTCCACCACCGCTGCGGGCATAAGTCTTGCCCGCAATTTCGACTACCTCAGTCTTTGCTGCATTGTTTCCAAGTTCCACTACATAGCCTAAAGCTTCTTTTAATCCTTCTAACATGATTCTTACTCTCCTTTTTTCTCGTGATAGGCACATGAATCATCAAGTGATGTCCAGTCCCAATAGTTTTCTGAATCTTCACAGTCGCACATAAACATATCATCGTCTACTGCAACATGATATTTGCATGTTTTACAAGTTTCTGTCACTGTACCCTCCTCAGATCAATGGGTGCCTGCTGCTTTGGCGCTTCCGTCTCATAGATTTCACCCGTTTCCGGATCAAATGCCTGTACCGGTGGAGCTGGTGGGACAACCTCGGCTTTTACCGGGATCATATTACTCTGAACAGAAACCGTCTGGCTCGCATCATCGATCTCGCTCATCTGCACTGTACCGGTCCGAGCATCCTTGCCGATCAGCATCATAGTCTCATCGGCAATCGGCGGAGCCAGGCTGACGTTGGTTGCGATGGACGTTTTTACACTGCGCCCCGCATCCGGCTTAAACGTCAGCCTGATTGTCAAGGTCCTGGCCTTCTGCGGATCCGCATTGGTATCCGCAATGTTCTGGACAATCTGACGCATGGCCAGATTAAAGCGCTCCAGTAAGGCCCCTCCAGCGAACCGGTCAAGGCTCATATACTTTGCCATTATGTATCTCCTTTCGCCTTAAATTTTAATTAAAGAAATCCTTTTCGATATTCTCGGTTTCAGCCTGCATCTGCGGCTGCGTAACTGCAGTCTGACCGACCGAATCCTGCTGCGGAATCGCTGCTACATCCTGCTCACCAAGAAAAACATCAGAAGAATTTGCTTCCGGTTCATTTGTCCCGACCTCTTCCGCTGTATAAAGGCCGGTGAAGGTCTCCGGGAATGCTTCGCGAAGTGCCTGTACCAGGGCAACCTTACGGATCATGGTTGCCGGCCGTTTCGACCACTGGCTGTTCAAGCTGCCGTCCTTCTTTCTTCCAGCGTACTCATCAAACGCAACCTCGACGCGGTATGGATGAGAACGATCTTTCCGATATGCCTCTGCATAGCCGCCCAGGATTTCCTCTTCCGGCAGTTTCAATGTTCCAGTGCGGTAAATAACTTCCCCACCGGACAGCACGATCACGCCAGCTTCAAATCCGTCGTATCCCGGAGTTTTCTCCGCACGCTTCATAAATGCTTCCTTGCCGACCACCATGGTTGCCGGTTCATTTCCATACTTAATGCAGTACGCTTCCTTCAGCCACGGATTCAGACCTGCGTACTTGCAGAGGTTGATAAACATCACGACCTCCTGCATGGAGACACGATCCTTATCACCGCTAATCAGATAATTCTTCACCGTCTGCGGCGTCAGAACCACTTTTTCTCCAGCTACCTCAAACTCTACCTTCTGTTCCGCAGGCTTCTGCGACTTTGCTGCCAAACTGTTTCCTACTGCCATAATGTAATATCCTCCTTTACTGTTTCGGTACCGGCTCGAACCGGATACTGGATTCATTTAAGAACTTCTTTAACCGCTCCATCTGGGACTTCGTTACATATACCCGGAAGTCCAGCACATGCACCGGATCTTCCACGGTTTCCGTTACTGGAATGCCCTGCTGCGGCTGTGACGGCTGCGCTGCCGTTTCTGGCATTGACTGTCTTCCGGCGCTCATCACCCGCTCCGCATCCTGCTGCCGCTTTGCTTCACGTTCGGCCTTCAGCTTCGCCTGCTGCTCTGCGTAGATCTTTCGGCGCTTCTCATCCTCTTCCAGACGGTTACGCTCTGCCATCGCAGCGCCGATATCATAGGACTCTAAAAACACCTGTTTCATATCTCCGGCATAGGGGCTGTCTACCTCATTTAAGATGGCAATGCCCTCAGCAACCTTCTGGATCAACGCCAGAATCTCCTCTTTGATGGATTTCATGGTCTTAGAGGCGTTGCCATACTCCGGCTTCATCACGCGCTTCCAGGGCAGATACTCCGCCAGATCCTGGATGTTGTCCTCGTAAAATTCCCGGACCTTGTCCAGCTTTTCATTGCGCTTACGCTCTTCATAGCCTTTCACCTGGCCATCGATGTTATCAATGGCCTTCTGTACGATCCCGGTCAGCTCCTTCACCTGCTGCCCGAAGAGCTCGTCCGGCTCCAGGAGCTTCTTGCGGATTTCGGTACGCTTGCCGGTCAGGGCATCCTTGAATTTATTAAGCTTCGCCCGGTCCGCCTTGGCATCACTGATTGTGTCATCCGTATAAACAGAGGTTTCATATTCCTGCGCCACCGCGCTGATCTCTGTTTTCAGTTCCTCGAAGTTCCAGTCAATTTTCTGGATAAATCCCGCATCCTGCGGGCTATAAATTTTCAGTTCCATGTTATTCTCCTTATATTGCCGGAAGAATGAGGTTAGGACGGCGGCCACTCTGGACATGCTCCCAGAAGCTCCGCTCCGCATCCACCAGATACTGAATGTCTTCCTCCACATCCTCCCGTTCGATTATGTAATCTCTTGTCTCAATCAGCAGTACGCCGGCTCTCTGACTCTTAAGCTGCGCTCTCAGTACCACGAAATCCCATTCGGTGACCGCCAGATAATGCAGTATCTGACAGAAATAATTGTCCGGGATCCTGCCACGCCACTTTTCCCACTGGCTGCTCTGCAGAATCTCTGTGGTTTTAATCTCCAGGATTCCGCGTCGACTACGCTCATCTGTCAGCTCACCATCCAGTGAAGCATGCATCCAGGGGTATCGGTCATTGTGAAACATGTTATCCTCATCATAGGACACTGTGTACTCCGGATGATCCAGAGTAAACAGAGCGCGGATATGTTTCTCCGCCTCCGTGCCGTACCGGACATAATCCTTGTTAGAGATATCTTCCGGCTCGATCAGTCCCATCTTCTCTTCCCAGAGCTGGACATTATCCTTATAAGGACTCATTCCCACACAGGCCGCCGCATCAGAGCCGCCGATATGGTTCTGTCTTGCCTGCAGCCATGCTTCCCGGCTGTCAAATATCCGCTTTGTTACTGTCATTACACTGCCTCTTTCTCTTCCTGCACCAGTTCCACCCAGTCATACACGCTGAGTGCCACGTCATTTGCTTCGTCACCGGAGATAATGACCTTATCCTTCAGCCACTGCAGCCGCCGGATGGTCAGCACCATCTCCTGCACAAAGCAACGGGACTGGAAGCGGATCATCTGGCCGACCTGCAGACTGTTGACCGGGTGACGGCCAAGGCTGATTAATGTCTTAGTTGCCATTGCGCATCCCCTCTTTCACTGCAATTGCCAGATCCAATAACTCCTTTGCACCTTCCGACAACTCTAACCTTTCTTTGTTCTCAGTAATTTCATCCAGAAGCACGCCCTGGAATAACTTCGAAATCCGAAACATTGCCGCAATACAATCCTTCGGATCTTCATATGCCTTTCTTATTGTCTCAGCTGTTGCCTGTGCAAGAATGCCCGGCAATTCGCCCGGTTTAATCTCACCTAAGATACCAACATGTACCTTATATCCATCTCCCACATCTGATGCTGTCATCACATTCGCGAACTTGCCAGAAAGCACCTTATCCTGCTCGCCATCCATCTGAATAATTACCTTTACCATCTTGATTTCCCTCCGCGCCTCACCTATAATGAAGCTGTGAATATATTTTTTATTTACCCGTTTCCCCGGAAGTTGCCGCTTCTGGGGTTTCTTCTTTTTCTGCCGACTTTAGAAAGACAATCGTCAGTGCGTCGCCATAACCAAATCCTGCAACATTCCAGCATGTTACTTCCAAGTCCTTTACTTCCGGCCACCATTCGGTCTTTGACATACAAGTCGGCTCTCTGCGCCGCCATTGTGCCTTAGTTTCTTCCCAATCCTCATCCGGCAGCACAGCATAATCAAAACTTCCCTCAGACAGAAACGGCTGACCGTCCTTGTAAATAGTGAAAGTTGCATGCCCGTCAATCGGCTTCACAAACTGCTCCAGCGTCATCTCCTCACCTCCTTTCACATTCCCGCCAGCAGCGCGCTGGCCACGCATCCCGCAAACATCGCACAGATGCCAAACATTACCTTGCCCGCCAGATCATCCAGATCAAGTTCCGGTTCTGGTTCCGGTACACTCTCGACCAGGTAAAACACCGGATCGCTCCGGCACTCCACGTAGCTCAGCATCCGCGGGTGCTGAGACTCGATAAAGTTAAGCTTCGCCATCGTTCTCTCCTTTCTGCTTGTCCACCATCCCGCCATCAGGCGGTTTTTCTCTTGTACCCCGCAGAAATCATCAGGTTATCCTGGATTCTTTCCGCGATTCTTTTGTGGTCTTCTGGAGTAAGGTCGGAAAACGGAATTTCCTTTCCATCCATCTCCAGAATGTTAACCACCTTAATTTTTCTCAAAAGGCATCACCCCTTTTTACGATATGCCGGACATCGGATGTCCGGTTACTGACACATTGCTTTTCTTTCATTCCCGTCCTATAATGTACTTACAGGCTCCCGCCAGAGCCAATTACAAAAGAAAGGAAATAATATGAAACTAAATCCAGATTGCATTCGCGACGTTCTTATGGATATCGAAGAAAACACAACCATTAATACATCGTGGAAATACGATTCTCTTAATTCTCCAAAACGTTTACTTGATTATGATAGATTTGAAATTGCTTACCACGCACGATACTGCTACGAAGCAAATCTCATAAAAGGCTTCAGTATCGGCGGCAATAGTGAAACTATCTACGCTATGGATCTCACGCCGAAAGGTCATGAATTCTTGTCCAATATTAGAGAAAATAAGATATGGAATGGCGTAAAGGTTATTGCAGGAAAAATTGGTTCCTCTTCCCTCGATGCCCTCATTCAAATATCCTCTAATGTTGTGACTGAACTTATCAAAGCACAATTTGGGCTCATTCCTACTCAGCCTTAATACCAAGCAACTTCAATGCTGCTTTTGTCTGGTACTTCTGTATCGTGCTATGATCTGGCAGTTCCTGACCGCATTCAGCATAATACAGAAGCACCGCCATAACACTCAATCTGTAAACAATCCACTTAGAAATCGCAATCACTAAAGCAATTACTAATATTACTGTCAGCACTGTCTCATCCCTCCCCTACTCCAGCAGATCTTCGATTAATCTGCATTACCAAACAATGAAATCTGCTCATACTCCGGAACTTTCACGAAATCTACCGGAAGGCGGATTCCATACTGTTCGCAAATAAGCTTTGCCATCTCTGCGGACTTATACGGAGCACTTCCCTGTTTATCCATCCGGCTTGCCAGTGCCTGGATCAGCTTTGCAACCTCACCAGGATGTTCTGTCAGTAGCCGCTGCGGCATTTCTTCCATCTCATGGAATCGGTTGATATAACGGGCTGTAAATTCCGTTCCTTTCTGGCCAGTCATCTTGTGGGCGATAAATTCACACCCCTTCTTCGTAACAAGAAAACACGGAAGCGTTTTGTTCTGATCGGTAACGTATGTAGATTCCTTAAAGAAATCGGTAAAGCCAATTTTGGCTTCTCCTAACTGCTCCGTATATTTACGAATATCACGCAACAACTTCGCATGTTCTTTTCCGCACCACTCTGCGGCTTCCATCGATGTGATGGTCGTTCTGGTTAACTCATTCACGTTTGTCACCTCTTTCTGTAAAAATTTTTCTCAGCTCAACTGCTTCCTTGCTGTTCTGAAGAATATTTTCTTTAAAAGCAGCACTGTCTGACGCTACCAGCTGAATGAGCATTGCTGCTTTTTGCAAGCCTTCCTGCTTGCCTCTCTCATAGCCCATGCGGTATGCTTCCCGCTCTGGGGCATTCATAAATTTTGGATTCATAAATTCGCTCCCAATGTATCTTTTAAAGTTACCCTTTGGCAAAAAAAATTGAAGCAGGATCATCGATATGAAGTTCATCTATCATAATCTGAATTTCATCACTTCCAAATACTCCAATTTTCATTTTTTCATAGAATGTTTTTGGAGTAATTCCAATTTTTAAAGCCACATCTGACTGCGAAAGACCGTTTTTAGCAATGATTCCTCGCAACTCATCTGTCCTTATCACCGCACATCACCTCCTTGGTAACTTATTAAGATACCTATATGATAGCACATTTTGGTAACTTGTCAAGATATTTTTTATTGCTTTTATAACATTTTTGTGCTATTATTAAGTTACTTCAAAGGAGGTATTTACATGACAGTTGGTGAACGCTTAAAACAGCTACGTGAAAAATCAGGTATGAGTCAAGTTGAATTCGCCGCAAAACTCAATGTGTCAAAACAAAACCTATATAAATACGAAAATAACATTATTACAAATATACCATCAGACAAAATTGAAGATGCAGCCAAAATATTAAATGTATCTCCATCTTACATAATGGGATGGGATTCGCCTGCACAGGTTCCACTCGAACATTCCGATGATCCGGATATTAGAAGGATCGAACGCGCAAGAAAAAATATGCCAGAAACAGATAAAAAATTTATGATGGATATCCTGACAAGATCTTTTTCAGAATATTTTGAGGATGATGGTTCAGATGACCCAGACTAACATAAGCCCAACGAGGCGCAAGGAAATTAAAAAAGCTGTATATGAAACTTTGTGCAACTATCCCGTCCCTTTTATTCCGTTAAAAATCAAATCACTTGTACGGAGTTTTCCAAATATTCGTTTAATTTCATATAGTAAGCATATGAAGATAATGGGTCTCACATATAGCCAAATGATCCGTTTTGCTAACACCGTGGATGCCTGCACTGATTATTACGCAGAAAGTGACCTATACATTGTCTACTATAACGATATCGAAAAAAGTATCACCCTTTCCAATCGCTACCGTTGGAACATCGCCCATGAATTGGGGCACATCATGCTCAAACATCAAAAAATACATAATAAAACACGTATATTCCGGAGCGAATTATCTAATCCAGAATATGACAAACTCGAAGCTGAAGCTGATTATTTTGCCCAACTTCTTCTAGTTCCTCACGTTGTCTTATATGCATTTAAAGTTACAACCGAAAAGCAATTAAAAGACCTTTGCCAAATATCCGGCCCTGCTGCTTTTCGCCGCTTTCGAGACTACAAACAGTGGGCAAAGCAAATAAATGGCAACGATGATTACGATAAACCGTTGTTCCATTACTACTATAATTTTATATATAAAAAGCACTGCCGCACTTGCGATGCTTATTTTATTCAAAGCAATGGGAAATACTGTCCCATCTGCGGAAATAAAACTTTAGAATGGGGAGATAAAAAAATGAAGTACACAACAAAAATTGTTTTAGATCAGAATAGTAAAGCCGTTCGTTGCCCAGTTTGTGACAACGAAGAAATTTCACCAAATGGGAACTACTGTCATATTTGTGGCACTTGTTTAGTCAATCGATGCACAAATACCGATGATGCATATGAGCAACCATGCGGTGCATTAGCAGCTGCAAATGCACGCTATTGCATTTATTGTGGAGCGCCAACCACATTTTTCCAAAATAATTTATTAAAAGATTGGACGCAAGAAAATTTTACTGGATTTGAAAACATTCCCGATGATGTCATGGATACTCCTGATGATGCCGGAGCACTCTTTTATGAAGATGACGCATTGCCATTTAACTAAAAATCCCCCGCGCTGATTGTCATAGAAAGGTTTTAAAACGCAACACTATCACAGAAAGGAAGTGTTCATATGCCATTATTAAAAGATCGCTACACCTCGGAAGATTACTGGAATCTGCCAGAGGGTGAACGTGCGGAACTGATCGATGGAAAGTTCTACGATATGGCACCGCCGAGCCGAATCCACCAGAAACTGGTTTTCACAATTTCAAGAATTATCGGAAACTATATCGCTGACCATCACGGCTCCTGCGAGGTTTATCCTGCACCATTTGCTGTTAACCTCGATGCTGACGATAAAGACTGGGTGGAACCGGATATCTCCGTGATCTGCGACCCGAACAAGCTGACTGACCGCGGCTGCTCCGGAGCTCCGGACCTCATCTTCGAGATTGTCTCTCCATCCAGCCGCAAACTGGACTACGGGATAAAAAACGGCATTTATTCTCAGTCCGGTGTCCGAGAATACTGGATTGTGGATCCTGCCAAAGAGCGTGTTACTGTTTACCATTACGAAGAAGATGTGGCCCCGGTAATCTACTCCTTCACACAGGATATCCCGGTCGGAATCTATCCTGGCCTAACCATTAAAATTAGCGATTTGCTACTGAGCTATTAAGCGAGGAGGTGCTGTTTTATGATGTATCCCTATTTAACACTAAACGATGATACCGAAATTACCCATTCTGAATTACGCCCAGATGGACGCGTAAAAGTCTACATTGAAACCCCAGATGAAAGAGACGGTTTTCACGATGCCACCTGCTATCTCCCAGATTATACCTGGGAAAGTGTCCATGGATATTCTGATCAGGAAATGGCGTATTTCAAACGTCTTATACGTGATAATGCCCACCTTATTATGGAATTTGCCCAGGAAGGAGGCATTCTAAATGCCGCAAATCTTTAGAATCGGCTCTTATATCGTATACTTCTGGTCAAATGAGGGAATGCCTTTGGAGCCTATTCACGTTCATATTGCCGAAGGAAGGGCCTCTGCAAATGCCACCAAAGTTTGGATCACCAGCACCGGCCACACGCTCCTTAGCAATAACAACTCTAAAATCCCTCCAAAGATTCTTCGCGGGATTTTAAGAATGATCGAAGCCAACAGTTCTGAAATCATTGACCGATGGACTGAGCAGTTTAATGATCGAACATTTTTCTGCTAAATAATATAAAATAAAAACCGCCCGGTGCTGGTAACACCGAACGGCTTTCCATAGATTTTCTCTTGCCGGATGCCCGGCTATGATAAATCCAGCTTGAACACCTGAATTATATCATTTTCCTGGGCGTCCTGCAAGGGGCGTTATTTTTGTACTCATTTTTAAGTAAAATACATAGGGAGATGATATTATGGCACCTACAGTTCTGCAGATTGGCGCCGCTTACATCCGCGTCAGCACGGATGATCAGACCGAACTATCACCGGATGCGCAGCTTCGGGTAATTAAGGAGGAAGCTACAAGAGACGGCTTTGTTATTCCGCCGGAGTATATATTTGTTGAGCACAAGGGAATTTCCGGTCGCAAAGCCAGCAACAGGCCCGAGTTCCAGCGCATGATTTCTATTGCGAAATCGCAATCCCCTGCCCCATTCAAACGACTGTATCTCTGGAAGTTCTCACGCTTCGCCCGCAATCAGGAAGAAAGCACCTTTTATAAAAGCATCCTCCGGAAGAAATGCGGCGTGGAAATCAAAAGTGTGTCTGAGCCAATTATGGAAGGTATGTTCGGCCGACTTATTGAGACAATCATTGAATGGTTTGACGAATACTACTCTTACAACCTGTCTGGTGAAGTTATCCGCGGCATGACCGAAAAAGCCTTGCGGCAGGGATACCAGATGACTCCGCCACTCGGTTATAAAGCTGTTGGCGAAGGGAAACCATTTGTCATCAATGAAGACGCATACCGGATCGTAGAATTTATTTTCAAATCATATGCGGCCGGCATGGATATGTCAGCCATCACGCGCTACTGCAATGAACACCGTTGGAAAACGCAGCGTGGCAATCCTTTTGAGCGGCGCGGCATCCAGCGAATCCTGAAGAACCATTTCTATATCGGTGAAGTGGAATGGAACGGATACAAATTCCATGGACCTCATGAAACCCGCAGCAGCGTAAAAGACTGCTTTGAAACAGTTCAAAAACGCATCCAGGATGAATATAAACCGGCCAACCGCCGGGATGCATCCGCTTCTCTTCACTGGCTTGCCGGAATTATGGTTTGCGGCACCTGTGGGGCCACCTTGGGATATAACCGGGTGTTCTCCCAGAAACGGCCATCTTATTATCAATGCTGGAAATACGCCAAAGGAATGCACACAGGGTCCTGTTCCATTACTGCAGTGAAAGCAGAATGGCTTCTTCTTCAGTCTCTCAAAGAGGTCCTGTCATCTCAGGCAGTTGAATATGAGCACATCCAGCAGGCGCACTCAGATACCATATCAGAAAGAGAATTGATCGAAGCGGCCATCGAGCGGGTAGCTGTAAAGGAACAGCGTGTGAAGGAGGCCTATGAGGCCGGAATTGATACCCTGGAAGAATACAAAGGGAATAAGCTGCGACTTGCAGAAGAACGCGAAAATTTACGGATGAAGCTGGAGAACATCTCTCCCGCTGCTGATCCGGATGATCCCGGACTGGATGAGGTTTTGAGCCGGATCAAAAATATTTATGATCTGATATCAAGTCCTGATGTGGATGATGAAACCAAGGGTAAAGCGATCCGGAGAATCGTGAAAAAGATTGTGTTGGATAAGGAAAAGGGAGAATTTAAGGTTGTTTACTACGCATAGAAAAGCCCAGGAAACCGCATAAATAAAGGCTTTCCGGGGTTATTATGAGGTTTTACATTCTGGGCCACCATACTGACTCATAATAAACTGCGCCATTTTCGGATTCGGCTGTGAAATCTTTACCGGATACTGCAGCCTTTTTTCATATCTCCACATCAGCGTATTCCTCCTTCCCAGGGCCATGGGCCATTGATCCAGTTCCAGTTATTAAAATCGGCATCAGCGACCTGGAGTGGGCCATTGACCTCTTCATAGGATTTCATAGCCTGACGGTTCATGCGCCGGGCATTCTGAAAATACTGCATAGCCATTGGGCAGTCTGGATGAGTATCCAGATACAGGGTTGCCTCATCCAGGGCGAAGCCAGTTTCATATACAGCCTGCAGGAGTTTGTCATCGCATCCACACATCATCGGCACCTCCCCATCACGAACGGCAGATCCAGTTCCGGGAAAATGGTTCCCCGGGTTAGTCCGCGGCTCATATCGTACACCTGATTCCAGCGCTGCATAGGGACATAAGCCATCGCGATGGGCATATCCGGCTGCATGGGACGCTGGTCCACACATCCGCAGGAACTACCTGTCGAACGATTGTCTGCGCATCTGTCTGAATTGCCTGTCATACGCTGATTCACAGGCCCACAGGAGTTCCCTGTATTAGTATGCAGCGGTTCCTGCAGATGAGGTCTCTGCATGCAGCCGCATCGGTTATTGGAATAATCCATGATCATAAATCCTTTCCAGAGTTTCTAGTACCATCTTATGTGAAAGCAGAAATAGCGGTGCATTGGAATCCACCATATGATAGAAAGCAGGGTTGTCACCCTTGTCTGCATTTGCTCATAAAATACAGTACAAACAGCAAAAAAGGAGATTTCGACATGTGTAGCTGGAATAATTGTGGCGGTTGTGGAAACAATGGAAGTTGCGGCGATGGCTGCGGTGGAAATGGCTGTAGACGCGGAGGTAACGGCTGGGGCGGATGCGGTAATCATTGCGGAGGCTGGGGTTGGAATAACTGGGGCTGTGGCGGCTCTAGCGGATGGAACCGGAATACAAGAGAAGCATTCCGAAATGGTTTCCGTGATGGTTATGATGCCGGTTTCCGTGATGGATTCCGGGAAGGACGGGACGATGACCGCAGGCCAGGCGGACCTGGTGGTCCTGGAAGGCCGGATGAAGGCTGTGGATGCAGCTGAATTTAATATAGGGGGCTTCATGCCCCCTATTATTCTGCCTTCAATTATTTAATAACTCATCTACCGTAATATCCAGATCTGGATAAATTCCAACCGGGATTGACTGATCAAATGGATAAAAAACAGGAGCTGCATCTCCTTCGTAGCGGTACACCAGGGTACTTTTCCGCATTGGATCCACAATCCAGTACTCTTTTACTCCTGCTTCCAGATAAAGCGCGTTTTTCTTAATGTAATCCGTTTTACGGCTTGCCGGTGAAACAATCTCAACCACCAGATCCGGGGCTCCAATGCAGCTGCGTTCTGTGAGTTTTTTTTTATCGCACACAATCATAACATCTGGTTCCACCCAGTTTTTATCGTCTGCATCGAGATTTACTGCAAATGGTGCTGTCAGCGTGCGGCAGGAACCACCTTTGGACTTAATGTAATTCCGAAATGTTGACGCAATTTCAATAGATAAAGTCTGATGCGTCAAGCTGGGCGGAGCCATGCTATATAATTTACCATCAATCAGTTCTGCCCGCTCATTTTCAGGCAGATTCCAGTAATCTTCTGATGTATAATGATCTTTCAATAATGGCATAGAAACACCTCCTCTATGTAAAGCATATCGTAAATTTTACAAATAATCAACCCAAAAGACCGGGCAGTCATTTCTGTTCTGCCCGGTCTCTCTTCCTTTTAGTTTTCCTTTTCCAGCTTACTATAACAGTATTTAATAATATCTTTTCTTGTAACCATCCCAATGAAGAACCCCCGGTCATCTACCACCGGAACAAAGTTCTGGTTCAGAGCCCGGTCGATCAGGTCTTCCATTTTACATTCTACGGAAACCGGTTTGTAGTCCACACGCCGCGGAATTGACGCGATGGGCGCGTTTTCTGCTTCTTTGAAGTTCATCTGGTATTCTTTCCGGATTCCCCAGAGCAGGTCTCCTTCCGTAATGGTTCCGACGTAGGTGCCGTCTTTTGAGAGCAGCGGGATGGTGGAATAACGGAAGCCTTCCATCTTGTCCAGTGCCTGGCGCACCGTATCATCTTCGTAAATGTGAGCTACCTCGCTCTTTGGAGTCAGAAAAAACAGGATATTCATAGTTCACCTCAAATTGTATTTTTCGCAGCACTGCGGCCCGGCGAATGGAGCAGGCGCAGCTGCCTTTCATCTTATGCCAGAAGCATATCATACAATTTCGACCATTCTATGAACAAATTATAAAAACTTTCGTAAATGCGCGGCCCTGCTGAACCGTTACATACATTCTTACTCCAGGTAATCTAACGGATCTACCGTTTTATCCCCGTGGCGCATTTCCAGGAAGAGGTTGCTTCCCTCGATGGTATAATATTTGGTTGGTTCTGCCACATAGCCCAGAAGCTGTCCGGCTTCCAGATATTCTCCCTGCACGGCGGTGATTTCTTTTAACTGGCCGCAGGTGACTGTGTAATCATTGCCAAGGTCCAGGACCAGATAATCACCAATCTCCTCATTATTTCCTGCTTCCAGCACCCTTGCGGCAGCTGGAGCATACACCGGAGTGCTGACCTCGCTCTGGATAACCAGGCCCGGATTGCATTTATACTGTTCCAGGGTCGGGAAATAGATGGTGGAATCCATGCTGTAATCCAGCAGGACATTGCCTCTTGCCGGCCACATCATCTTGCTGGTATCAGCAAAGTTTAATACCAGCGCGGTGGCGGCACTTCCGCCTGCACCGGCCTCTCTCACGGCCGGATCTGCCCCGTCATCCTTTGTACCATTTGCTGCAAGTCCGGTATTCTGCCCATTTCCGGTCTCCGGTCCTGCTTCCTCTGCAATGTGTCCCTGCTCGGCGGCTGCATTGTCCTGATTAGACGCTGCTTCAGCCAGAATCTGCTCCTCCTGTGTAATTTCGGATCCGGAATTCTCCGCATTGGAATTTCCTGCAACCGGAGCCTGATCTTTTGCTTCCTCTGCAAAATATTCATCCTGCCCCTGCATATCCACATATGGTTTCTGTTCCTGTCCGTTTCCTCTTCGAATCGTAACGACGCCTGCTGCGGCAACCATAGTCAGCAGACCCAGCACCAACATGACCAGGAATAATTTATCCCGGAACATCTGATTCATTTTTTCTTTCACCGTTTATCACCTCGGTAGTAGTTTTGCCAAAGTACTTTTTCTTATTCAGTCACCAGTGAAATATTTTTGTAATAATAGTTCAAAATGTCGGAATAGCTCCATCCTTCCTCTGCCATGGCCTGGGCACCATTCTGACTGAGGCCGTAACCGTGGCCGCAGCCTTTCACTGTAACCGCGATTGTCCCTGATATTCTGGTGTCGATGGTAAAACAGGTGGATGGCAGATCCAGCGCGTACTGGACATCATCCCCGGTGTAGGTGCGCGGACCGATCTTGATCTGCAGCACATATCCGGCATCGTCCCGCTTTACAATCTGGATATCGGAAGAAAGGCGCTCTGGATCCAGAGATGGGGCGTCACTGAAATTTTTGATGCGCTGCGCAAATTCCGATGAACGGAAGGATACTTCCGACTCGCTTCCCACGACATCCCATTTACTCTCCACCGACTGCAGATACGGATAGTCTGCCTCCCCGGTTCGTGTCCGTCCGGCGCTGCGCTCATGAAACAATGGGAGAATATAACGGTCCTCATATTTCATAACCACTCCTGCCGTGGCTTCTGATGCCTGCCTGCACTGCTCCAGGCGTTTTGCCAGTTCCTCCTTCTGGTGCACAGTCAGTGTATTCCCTGCCTGTGCAGTATCATCTCCCAGATAATCGAGATCCAGTTCTTCCTCCTGTATTTCCTCCCGATCGCCCATCTGACGGTATATGTAGGTGCGGGCAATGACTGCCTGGCACTTCAGCGCTTCCATCCCCATTTCCGGACCGGTCTGGCAGACCATAACGCCCGGAAGATAATCTTCCACCGAAAGATAGGTGCGGACACCGTAGCGTTCCAGAATGATGCGGCGGGAATATGCCTCTCCATCCCCCTGATCCGCACTGTGAGAATTCCCATTCCATCCCGCTGCTTCTTCTGAACCTTTCTGATTATTTTCGTAAGCCACACTTTCAGAAATCACGTTCTGATTTTCCTCTTCCATCTTCCATCCGGCCTGTCCCGCCGCATGCATACAGAGAAGTGAAAACATCCAGGAGGCCACAAACACCACTGCAGCCACGATCCCGATTTTGCGCATAAAAAATCCCTCCGTCAGTTTAATCTACGGAGGGATTTCTAATTTTATTCCTGAAATTTTCTACGCATGAACCACGGGCTTTTTCTGGGCCTGCATGCGTTTTATTCCGTCAGGCTATTACAGTTCAACCTTCACCTTATCCAGATGCCAGATATCTTTCACGTACTCCTCGATGGTACGGTCAGAGCTGAACTTACCGCTGCATGCGGTGTTGAGCATAGCTGCCTTTGCCCACCACTGCTCGTCACGGTATGCTTCATCTACACGCTTCTGCGCATCTGCATACATCCGGAAATCCTTCAGGATAAAGTAGGTGTCAGCGCGGTCACTGCTTAAAGTGTTCAGCAGGGAGTTATAGATATCGCGGAACAGTTCCGGATCATATGGTGCATAGTAGCCGTTAATAAGCTGCATCAGCACACGGCGGATATCCTGGTCATTGTTGAAGATCTGCATTGGATCATAGCTGTGGTCATGCTCCATGCGGATGATATCATCAGAGGACGTACCAAAGATGAACGCATTTTCTGCGCCAACCTCTTCTACGATCTCCACGTTTGCACCGTCCATGGTTCCCACAGTAAGGGCGCCGTTTAACATGAACTTCATATTTCCGGTACCGGATGCCTCTTTACTTGCGGTAGAGATCTGCTCACTGACATCGGCTGCAGCGAAGATGATCTCTGCATTGGATACACGGTAGTCTTCAATGAAAACAACCTTCAATTTTCCGTTAATAGACTTATCGTTGTTGATCACATCTGCAACGGAATTAATCAGCTTGATCGTCAGTTTTGCGCGCTTATATCCTGCTGCTGCCTTAGCACCGAAGATGAAGGTTCTAGGAACCATATCCAGGTTCGGATTGTCTTTCAGCTGGTTGTACAGATACATCACATGCAGAATGTTCATAAGCTGACGTTTGTACTCGTGCAGTCTCTTAACCTGAACATCGAAAATGGAACGTGGATCCACATCAATGCCGTTGTGCTCCTTGATGTATTTTGCCAGACGCACCTTATTCTGATATTTGATATTCATGAATTCGTGCTGGCACTTCTCATCATCCACATACAACTTTAACTTGCTGATAGCGGAAAGGTCTGTAATCCACTCGTCACCGATCTTGTCCGTGATCCAGTCTGCCAGAAGCGGGTTTGCGTGAAGCAGGAAACGTCTCTGGGTAATGCCGTTGGTCTTATTATTGAACTTCTGCGGCATCATTTCATAAAAGTCTTTTAACTCCTGCTTCTCCAGGATCTCGGTATGCAGTCTTGCTACACCGTTCACAGAGAAACTACCCGCGATCGCCATGTGTGCCATCTTGACCTGACCATCATAGATGATAGCCATCTTCGCAATCTTTTCCTGGTTTCCCGGGTATTTCTTCTGGATTTCAAGGAGGAAGCGGCGGTTGATCTCCTCTACAATCTGGTAGATACGCGGAAGCAGTCTGGAGAACAGCTCGATCGGCCATTTTTCAAGGGCCTCAGCCATGATGGTATGGTTGGTGTAAGCGCAGGTCTTTGTTGTGACATCCCATGCCTCTTCCCAGGTTAAGTTATAGTCATCCAGAAGGATTCTCATGAGTTCTGCAACAGCTACGGTCGGATGGGTATCATTTAACTGGAATACGTTCTTCTCATAGAACTTACGGATATCTTCATGCTTCTCCATGTATTTGCTTACAGCACGCTGTACACTTGCAGAAATAAAGAAGTACTGCTGTTTTAAGCGCAGCTCCTTGCCGGCATAGTGATTATCATTTGGATAAAGCACATCACATATGGTCTTGGCCAGGTTTTCCTGCTCCACAGCCTTCTGATAATCACCTTTATCGAAGGAATCCAGATTGAAGGTGTTGATTGGCTGTGCATCCCAGATTCGCAGCGTATTGACAACATTGTTGCCATAGCCTACAATCGGCAAATCATACGGAACAGCCATAACAGACTGATAGCCTTCCTGTACGAAATGCTCTCTGCCATTTTCCCACACAGTGCGCACGTAACCTCCGAATCTGACCTCGGTTGCATACTCGGAACGACGTACCTCAAACGGGTTGCCGTCCTTTAACCAGTTATCCGGCACCTCGACCTGATAACCGTTTTCAATTTTCTGTTTGAACATACCATAGTGGTAACGGATGCCGCAGCCGTATGCCGGGTATCCGAGAGTTGCAAGGGAATCCAGGAAGCATGCTGCAAGACGTCCCAGACCACCGTTTCCCAGAGCCGCATCCGGCTCCTGGTCCTCAATCACGTTTAAGTCGAAGCCAAGCTCATCGAGAGCCTCACGGACTTCCTGTCTTGCACGGATATTGATGATATTGTTGCCCAGCGCGCGCCCCATTAAGAACTCCATGGAAAGATAGTAAACGGTCTTTACATCTTTCTTTTCGTATTCCTTGTGGGTTGCGATCCACTCGTCAATAATGACATCTTTAACCGCATAGGCTACTGCCTGGAACACCTGGTTTGGGGTAGCCTCATCAATGGTGCGTCGGTACAGATTTTTAACATTATCAACCACGCTCTTCTTAAATGTTTCTTTGTCAAACCCTTTGTTTGCCATAACTGCCATACTGGATCTCCTCTCCTCAGTTACAGTCTGCCGGAAAGGCCCCTCTGCGGGGCCCAGGCACATGCTGTGCATGTGCTATTTCTGGCAGCTGTCAACTGTTGCTTTTTCAACACCCAACATTCCGGTCTCACCGTTAATATTCCACTCTTTTGCGTATCCACCCATCTGTCCAAGGAAAATGTGATCGGCAAGTACTTCACCTTTCATGGTGTCTGCATATTTCTTAAAGATATCAGCAATCTTGTCATTGTTATCCTGATATACATTAATATGATCGGTAACCTCAAATCCTGCTTCTTTTCGCATGGTCTGGATCTTACTTACCAGCTCACGGACAAATCCTTCTTCCAGAAGTTCCGGAGTAAGGTGAGTGTCCAGGGCTACCGTTACGTAATTATCACCCTCTGATACATAGCCCTCGGTCTGAGCCATCTCGATCAACAGGTCATCTTCGGTCAGCACTACCAACTCGCCGCCGAAATCAAACTTCAGTGCCCCATCTGCCTTCAGGGTGTCCATAGCAGCATTGCCGTCAATCTCAGACAGAGCCTTGCGGATGTTGCCGAGCTGCTTGCCGTACTTCGGTCCGACCGTCTTAAGCTGCGGCTTGAAGCTGTAGGAGGTAAAGTTTCTGACGTCATCTACGAACTCTACACTCTTAACATTTAACTCATCCTCAATGATCTCCACATAAAAATCGGACAGCTTGTTCTCTGCCTTAACATACATCTTACCAATCGGCTGACGGTTCTTGATGTTTGCGGTATTTCTTGCTGCTCGGCCGAATACAACAATCTTTAAGACCTCATCCATATCGGACTCCAGCTGCTTGTCGATCATTGTTTCATCCACTGCCGGGAAATCACACAGATGGATGCTCTCCGGAGCGGTCTTGTCGATACTTCTGACCAGATTCTGGTAGATATCCTCAGTCATGAACGGGATCATCGGAGCCGCTGCCTTGGCTACCGTTACCAGTGCAGTGTACAGTGCCATATAGGCATTGATCTTATCCTGCTCCATGCCCTTTGCCCAGAAACGCTCACGGCTTCTTCTTACATACCAGTTACTCATGTCATCTACGAAATCCTGAAGTGCTCTTGCAGCCTCCGGGATGCGGTAGTTTGCCAGGTTGTCATCCACGTCTTTCACCATGGAGTTTAACTTGGACAGAAGCCATTTATCCATAACCGGAAGTTTGTCGTACTCCAGAGTATACTTGGTTGGATCGAAATTATCAATATTGGCGTACAGCACGAAGAACGCATAGGTGTTCCACAGAGTACCCATGAACTTTCTCTGGCCTTCCTGTACGGCTTTGCCATGGAAACGGTTTGGCAGCCACGGTGCGCTGTTGATGTAGAAGTACCAGCGAATAGCGTCTGCACCGTAGGTTTCCAGAGCGTCGAACGGATCGACTGCGTTGCCCTTGGATTTACTCATTTTCTGGCCGTTCTCATCCTGTACATGGCCCAGAACGATAACGTTCTTGTACGGAGCTTTGTTGAAGATCAGGGTAGAGATTGCCAGCAGGGAATAGAACCATCCACGTGTCTGGTCTACTGCCTCGGAGATGAAATCTGCCGGGAACTGCTTCTCAAAGAGTTCCTTATTCTCAAACGGATAATGATGCTGTGCGAACGGCATGGAACCGGAATCGAACCAGCAGTCGATTACCTCCGGTACACGATGCATCTGCTTACCACACTGCGGACAGGTGATGGTGACATCATCGATGAACGGACGATGCAGCTCTACATCGCCATTAGCCTCTTCATCCATCTCTTTTGCATATTTCTTTACAACATCCGCATAGTTCGGGCTCATGGACTTCAACTCTGCCTGGCTTCCGATGGAATGCTGACAGCCACACTCACACTCCCAGATATTAAGCGGGGTGCCCCAGTAACGGTTACGGCTTACGCCCCAGTCCTGAACGTTCTCCAGCCAGTCACCGAAGCGTCCCTTGCCGATGCTCTCTGGAATCCAGTTGATGGTATTGTTGTTGCGGATCAGGTCATCCTTCACAGCAGTCATCTTGATAAACCAGGACTCTCTTGCGTAGTAAATGAGCGGGGTATCACATCTCCAGCAGTGCGGATAGCTGTGCTCAAAATTCGGTGCTGAGAATAACAGGCCCTTCTCATCCAGTGCCTTTAATACCAGCGGATCCGCCTTCTTCACAAATACGCCTTCCCATGGAGTCTCTTTGGTCATTTCACCCTTTGCGTCTACTAACTGCACAAACGGAAGGTCATACTTTCTTCCGACCTTGGAGTCGTCCTCACCGAATGCCGGGGCAATGTGTACCACACCGGTACCATCGGTCAGCGTTACGTAGGTATCGCAGACAACGTAGAATGCTTTCTTTTTCTGCTTCTCACAGATTGCTGTTGCACAGTCAAACAGCGGCTCGTACTCTTTGTACTCCAGATCTTTGCCTTTGTATCTCTCCAGTACAGTATACTCACCTTCCAGGACAGTATCACAAAGTGCTTCTGCCAGGTAATAGGTGTAATCACCGTTCTTTACCTTAACGTAGGTCTCGTTCGGGTTTACGCAGAGTGCCACATTGGACGGCAGGGTCCACGGAGTAGTGGTCCATGCCAGGATGTAAGCATCCTCACCCTTAACTTTAAAGCGTGCGATCGCGGAACGCTCTTTGACATCTTTATAGCCCTGAGCTACCTCATGGGAGGAAAGCGGGGTGCCGCAGCGCGGGCAGTAAGGAACGATCTTGAATCCTTTGTACAGAAGTCCCTTCTCCCAGATCTGTTTTAATGCCCACCACTCAGACTCAATGAAGTCATTGTGATAGGTAACATACGGATTGTCCATATCTGCCCAGAAGCCAACGGTGCCGGAGAATTTCTCCCACATGCCTTTGTATTTCCAGACACTCTCTTTACAGTGCTCGATGAACGGCTCAAGGCCATACTGCTCGATCTGCTCCTTGCCATCCAGGCCAAGCATCTTCTCTACTTCCAGCTCAACCGGGAGTCCGTGGGTATCCCAGCCTGCCTTACGCGGAACCATGCAGCCTTTCATGGTGCGGTAACGCGGGATCATGTCTTTGATGACACGGGTCAGTACGTGGCCGATATGAGGCTTGCCGTTTGCGGTAGGCGGGCCATCGTAGAAGGTGTAGGTCGGACCCTCTTTGCGGGAATCCATACTTTTCTGGAAGATGTGCTCATCATCCCAAAACTTTTCAATTCTTTTCTCTCGCTCTACAAAATTCATATTTGTAGGTACTTTCTCATACATGCTTTTCTTTGCCTCCAATCTTTGACGCATGCAGCGGGAATCCTGTGTAACATTTCATAGGAAAACTTCCTATAAATAAAAAAAGCCGCTCCCTGCAAACAGGAAACGACACTTCTTGCCACTTTTGACCACCTATTACTGCATACAAACATATGAGTTCCGGTTAACGGCGGAATACCGGCTGGACTTACTGCGATTATAAAAATCGGTTCGGCCTGCGGCTCAGGAGTGATTTTCGACTGCTGCCTTACTTGCACCGGGCTTCC
>OGFR01000661.1_pt1 | contig 23573 bp, 21 predicted proteins | sample 1571001 | NCBI WGS metagenome assembly OGFR01 (sample SAMEA2582064, study PRJEB24529) | metagenome | biome: Human gut stool | place: China | collected 2011 | reverse complement strand
TACGGCGACCACCGAGATCTACACTCTTTCCCTACACGACGCTCTTCCGATCTCACCAACGCTGACTGCCTCAAGCGGATGCTTGATATAGCGGTCTGTCATCTGTGAAATATGGACCAGGCCATCCTGATGCACACCGATATCCACAAAGGCACCAAAGTCGATGACATTGCGCACGGTTCCCTTCAGCACCATGCCCGGTGTCAGGTCCTTCATCTCAAGGACATCGGTACGCAGGATCGGTTTTTGCATCTCCTCACGGGGATCTCTGGCCGGTTTTTCCAACTCCTTTACAATGTCCTTTAACGTGATCTCACCGATGCCAAGCTCCTCTGCAAGACCTTTGCAGCTGCGTACCTTTCTGCCAAGTTCCTTTAAGCCGCCTGCGGCAATATCTTGCGGTCTGCAGCTTACCTTTTCCAGAAGCTTTTGTACTGCCTCATAGCTTTCCGGATGCACGGAAGTCATATCCAGCGGATTGTCCCCGCCTTTGATGCGCATGAAGCCGGCACACTGCTCGAATGCCTTCGGGCCAAGCTTTGCTACCTTTAAAAGCTGTCTGCGGTTTGTGAATACGCCGTTCTCCTCGCGATATGCCACAATGTTCTTCGCAATGGCCTTGGAGACACCGGAAATGTACTCAAGCAGGGAGGCGGAAGCGGTGTTTAAATCCACGCCCACACGGTTTACGCAATCCTCCACAACGCCCTGCAGGGTTTCACTTAAGTTTTTCTGGTTCATATCATGCTGATACTGCCCCACGCCGATGGACTTTGGATCAATCTTGACAAGCTCTGCCAGCGGATCCTGCAGTCTTCTTGCGATAGAAGCTGCGCTTCGCTGCCCTACATCAAAGTTCGGGAACTCCTCGGTAGCCAGCTTGCTGGCAGAATACACAGAGGCTCCTGCCTCGTTGACGATCACGTACTGAACCTGCTGCGGAATCTCTTTGAGCAGCTCCACGATGATCATCTCAGACTCACGCGAGGCTGTGCCATTTCCGAGTGAGATCAGCGAAATATCATATTTTTTGATCAGGTCTTTTACGATTTTCTTGGATTCCTCTACCTTATTCTGCGGTGCAGTCGGGTAAATAACGGTGGTATCCAGCACCTTGCCTGTCGCATCCACAACAGCCAGCTTACAGCCGGTACGGAATGCCGGATCCCAGCCCAGCACAACACGGCCTGCAACCGGCGGCTGCATCAGAAGCTGCTTTAAATTCTTGCCGAATACCTTAATTGCTCCGGCCTCTGCAGTCTCAGTCAGAGCACTGCGGATCTCACGCTCAATCGCCGGCGCAATCAGACGGCGGTAGCTGTCTGCAGCCACCTCTCTTAAAACCGGTGCGGTATATGGGTTGTCCTGAGTGACGATCTGTTTTTCCAGATAGCGCAGGATATTCTCCTCCGGAGCCTCTACCTTCACAGTCAGCACCTTTTCTTTTTCACCGCGGTTTAAAGCCAGGACACGGTGACCGGCGCATTTTTTGACCGGTTCCTCGTACTGGTAATACATCTCATAAACAGACTCTGCCTTTTCATCCCTAGCCTGGGAACGGAGCATGCCCTGCTCTGTGGTAACCTTTCGGATATAAGTGCGGTAATCTGCCTGGTCGGAAATGCGCTCCGCAATGATATCCTTTGCTCCGGCAATGGCATCAGCCGCCGTCGGCACCTCCCTGGCTTCCGACACATAGCCTTCTGCAAGCTTCTCTAACGGTTCCTCCGCCTGCTGCGCAAGGATCAGATCCGCCAATGGCTCCAGGCCACGTTCCTTCGCGATCATGGCGCGGGTTCGGCGCTTTGGACGGTATGGACGATAGAGATCTTCCAGGGCTACCATGGTCATGGCCGCCTGAATCTGTTTTTCCAGCTCCGGTGTCAGCTTTTCCTGATCCCGGATGGTAGAAAGCACCTGTTCCTTCTTTTCGTCCAGGTTGCGCAGGTAACGCAGACGCTCGTCCAGATTTCGGAGTACCTCATCGTTCAAAGAGCCGGTTGCCTCTTTGCGGTAACGGGCAATGAACGGAATGGTGTTTCCTTCATCGATCAGCTGGACCGCTGCCTCCACCTGCTTATATCCAATCTGCAGTTCTTCCTGCAATATTTTAAAAATATCCATCTGGTGTAAAACTCCTTTTGTCTTTCTTTAAGCTGTATCTTTCATTATAATCCATAACCAGATGCGGCGCAAGCCATTCAAGATTCTCCCTTGAGGCTTTTTTGTTTTCGTGTTATGATTAAGAATATTATTTTATCTCTACCTACGGAGGAATTTACATGGAACAAAACACCGGCGCCAAACGCCCCTCCCCCAACAGACTCGCGCGGACCAGCCTTTTTCTCGGCATCTTCGCTATCTTCAGCTGGTTTTATCCGCCGGTTCAGATCATACTCGGAGCTTCTGCGGCTTTGAGCGCATGGTTTTCCCGGAAAGAGCACCATTTTACCGGTGCCGGAATTGCTGGATTTGTTATTGGAATCTTCTGCATCCTGCTGAGCTTTTTTATCTTTTTCCAGTATATGCTGGTCTACGAAGTAGCCCGGGATCCAGCCAATGCCGACCTGATCCGTCAGGTATATCACCAGGCTCAGGAAATTCTAAACCACATGGGAACGACAGCGCAGTAAGCTGTCAGCAACCGTATTTCAGGCAAAATGCCAGACAGCATCAAAGGATGCTGCCTGGCATTTTCTATGCTTTCCTCATATTTCATTTTATAACTCTGCGCGGATTCTCTGGCGGATCTTTGCGGTTTTCTCAAAGGCAGCAGCGCAGTCTGCGTATGCTGCTTCACTCATTTCACCGGTCAGAAGCGCGAATTCATCGGTCAGATTTTCAAGCTTTACAATCCGGCCACCTCCAAATGCAGCGGCTGCGGCCTGCTCCAGCTCTGCCCCATTTCCCTCCACACGCACAAAATAGCGGTGTACGGAAGTTTTCTGGTTTGCGATCGTCAGACGCTCACCGCTCCAGCCGAACGGAACGTTATGGTCCGCATTCTCAACCGCTTCCATAATATCCGCAATGACAGCGCTTGCGGTCGGGAGCTTTCCGGCTCCGCTTCCGTAGAACATGGAGGTGCCCAGCATGTTGCCCTTTACCAGAATGCCGTTAAATACATCATTTACGGCATACAGCGGATGATCCTTTCCGATCATGACCGGTGCGACCCATGCGTGAACCTCATTGCCGTCCATGCGGCTGGTTCCAAACAGCTTCACGGAAGTTCCAAGCTTATCTGCATACTTGAAATCCACATCGGTAATCTTCGTGATGCCCTCAGTACAGATATCCTCATAGTTTACTTCTTTTCCGGTTGCCATTGCTGTAAGGATCGCGATCTTTCTGCAGGTATCATAGCCCTCTACATCTGCCTCCGGATTGCGTTCTGCATAGCCTAAATCCTGTGCCTCTTTCAATACAGTCTCAAAGGAAGCACCCTCCTTATCCATCTTAGTCAGGATGAAGTTGGTGGTTCCGTTTAAGATACCGGTAATCTCCAGGATTTTCTCTCCCTTTAAGCAGCGGTACAGCGGACGGATGATCGGGATACCGCCGCCCACACTGGCCTCAAAAAAGAAGTTTACGTTCTTTTCCCTCGCAATGGCAAGAAGCTCCGTTCCATAGGCTGCCACCAGCGCCTTGTTGGAGGTTACCACATGCTTGCCGGCTAACAGGCTTGCTTTTACAAACGGGTACGACGGGTTCAGTCCGCCCATGGTCTCTACCACCACGCTGACCTCCGGATCCTGCTCGATCACGGAAAAATCATGTACGATCTTGTCTTCCACCGGGCTTCCCGGAAAGTCCCGAAGATCCAGAACATACTTAAGAGCCACATCCTGACCACAGCCATTTTTGATCTGCTCTGCGTTCCTGGCCAAAATCTCCGCTACTCCGGAACCAATTGTGCCATATCCCATGATTGCTACCTGTACCATTGCTCTTTCCTCACTTTTCTCTCTGTTATCGATTCATTTATTCGTATAAACTCCCCAATATCTGCGAACTCCGGTGCTACTCCCTGGAAACAATCTTTACATAATGGATACCATCCTGTTCTTCGATTTCTTCCACCATCTTGGAAATATTGCCGGTGTTGTCCTTTACTTCTACGGACAAGGTCAGGGTTGCCACGCCGTTGACCGGAATACTCTGGTGGATCGTCAGAATATTTGCCTTATAAATCGCTACAATATGGAGCAGGTCCGAAAGAAGGCCCTGTTCATCATCCATCTGTACCACAAAGGTAACCGTTTTGCCCTTGGTATTGTCGTAAAACGGGAAAATATCCTCTTTATATTTATAAAAAGAACTGCGGCTGATACCTACACGGTCCGTTGCCTCCTGCACGGTCAGCACACGTTCCGACTCCAGAAGCTTTTTCGCCTCTACCACCTTCAGTAATACTTCCGGTACCGCTTTCTGTTTTACCACAAAGTATTTTGTTTTTTCCTCTGGCATAATCAATCCTCCCGACACATTTCATGTTCGTCTATCATGAACATTTGTGCTCATGTGAGAGATATTAGCACAAAAAAAAGCAGAGTGCAAGCTTTTTCTTGCATACACTCTGCTTTTATAAAGAATTTCAAATTAATCTTCTGCGGATGCCTTGCGGTCCGGACAGCCCAGACTCAGCCAGCGCAGGTAAGCGCTGATAAACGGATCAAGCCCGCCATCCAGCACATTGGCCACATTTCCGGTTTCCTCTCCGGTGCGCAGATCCTTGACCATGGTATACGGCTGCAGGACATAAGAGCGGATCTGGTTTCCCCAACCGATCTCTTTCACATCGCCCCGGATGTCAGAAAGCTTCTCTGCATTCTCCTGCTGCTTTAACATATACAGCTTTGCCTTTAACATCTGCATGGCCTTATCCTTGTTCTGGAACTGGGAACGCTCATTCTGGCACTGTACCACGACTCCGGTCGGAATATGGGTGATACGGATCGCAGAGGAAGTCTTGTTGATATGCTGGCCACCGGCACCGCTGGAACGATAGGTATCGATCCGCAGGTCATCCGGGTTGATCTCCACATCCAGATCTTCTTCAATATCCGGCATAACATCACAGGATACAAAGGAGGTCTGACGCTTTCCTGCCGCATTGAACGGAGAGATCCGCACCAGGCGGTGCACACCGCGTTCGGACTTTAAATAGCCGAAGGCATTTTCACCATTGATCTGGATGGTAACAGATTTAATGCCTGCTTCATCGCCGTCCAGGTAGTCCAGGACCTCGGTCTTATAGCCCATCTTGTCCGCCCATCTGCAGTACATACGGTAAAGCATGCTGCACCAGTCACAGGATTCGGTACCGCCTGCGCCTGCATTCAGACGCAGGATAGCATTGTATTTGTCATACTCTCCGGACAGCAGCGTCTCCATGCGCAGTTTCTCCAGATTGCGCTCGAACTCATCCAGCATCTCCTGGATCTCCGGTATCAGGGCAGGATCTTCCTCCTCATAGCCCATCTCGATCATCACCTGGATATCTTCGTACTGCTGCTCCAGACCACGGTAAAGATCTACGGTATCCTTCAGGTTCTTTGCCTCCTGCACCAGTTTGGTGGCACGGTCGGCATTGTCCCAGAAGCCTGGCTCCTCCATGGATTTATCTAACTCATCGATTCGTCTGACCTTGTTATCCAGGTCAAAGTGAATCCCTCACTTCCACTAATGGTTTTTCAAAGGTCGATAATGTGTACTTGAACTGATCTAATTCTACCATTGTGTCACCTTCTTTCATAATTATATTTCTGAATCTTATCTCGGCATCAGATCGCGGCCATGGCACTGTTTGAACTTTTTACCGCTTCCGCACGGACACGGATCATTCGGGTAAATCTTCTGCACCTGGCGTACCTTCGGTGCCTGCGGCGCAGAGGTGTCACGGTTGGTCCCGGTTACCTTCGCTGCCGGCTCTCGTTCAACCTTCTGCTCTACGCGAATGTGGAACAGAATACGGACTGTCTCCTCGGTGATGGCAGCCGTCATGGCCTCGAACATCTCGTAGGCATTCATCTTATACTCAACAACCGGATCTCTCTGGCCGTAAGCCTGCAGGCCGATACCCTGACGCAGCTGGTCCATGTCATCGATATGGCTCATCCACTTGTTGTCGATCACCTTCAGAAGTACCACACGCTCCAGCTCACGGATCTGCTCTGCATCCTGGAATTCAGCCTCCTTCGCCTCATACAGCTTGATGGCTTCTTCCTTCAGCATGTGCTTTAACTCATTTTTCTTGGTCACCGGATGATTCTCTGCCGTAATCGTCTCAAGCGGAATGATCGGGAGCAGAAGACTGTTCAGCTCCTTCAGATCCCAATCAGAGGATGCCTGCTCATCAGAAATGGACAGATCTACGGAGTTCTCCACGATATCGGTGATCATCTTTAAGATGAGGTCGCGCATGTTATCTCCATCCAGAACCTTGCGGCGCTCTGCGTAGATGATCTCACGCTGCTCGTTGTTGACCTCGTCGTATTTTAACAGGTTTTCACGGATACCGTAGTTGTTGTTCTCGATCTTCATCTGTGCCTTCTCAATGGCACTGGAAAGCATCTTGTGCTCGATCTGCTCGCCCTCCGGAACACCCAGAGCTTCGAACATAGCCATGAGACGCTCAGAACCGAACAGACGCATCAGGTCATCTTCCAGGGAAATATAGAAACGGGATTCACCCGGGTCTCCCTGACGTCCGGAACGGCCGCGCAACTGGTTATCGATTCGGCGGGACTCGTGACGCTCGGTACCGATAACCTTTAAACCGCCTGCTGCCTTTGCCTCATCATCCAGCTTGATATCGGTACCACGGCCTGCCATGTTGGTTGCGATAGTTACGGCTCCATGAATACCTGCATCTGCTACGATCTCAGCCTCCAGCTCATGGAACTTCGCGTTCAGGACCTTATGCTGGATGCCGCGTTTGTTCAGCATCTTGCTTAAAAGCTCGGAAGTCTCAATGGTAATGGTACCAACCAGCACCGGCTGTCCCTTCTCATGAGAAGCTACAACATCGTTGACAACAGCCTCAAATTTTTCTTTTTTCGTCTTGTATACGGCATCCTCATGATCGATACGCGCTACCGGACGGTTGGTCGGGATTGCGATCGCGTCCATGCCATAAGTGTTTCGGAACTCTTTCTCCTCAGTCAGCGCAGTACCTGTCATACCGGATTTTTTACGGAATTTGTTGAAGAAGTTCTGGAAGGTGATGGTTGCCAGAGTCTTGCTCTCACGACGCACATTCACATGCTCCTTCGCCTCAATTGCCTGATGCAGGCCATCTGAGTAACGGCGGCCCGGCATGATACGTCCGGTAAATTCATCGACGATCAGTACCTCATCATCTTTTACCACATAGTCCTTATCACGGAACATCAGGTAGTTTGCGCGCAGTGCCAGAATGATGTTGTGCTGGATCTCCAGATTTTCCGGATCTGCCAGGTTCTCAATATGGAAGAACTGCTCTACCTTCTTAACGCCTTCCTCAGTCAGGTTAACGACTTTATCCTTCTCGTTTACAATGAAATCTCCGGTTTCTTCAATGTCCTCACCCATGATGGCATTCATCTTGGTGAACTCACCGGAGGCTTCACCGCGTACCAGCTGATGCGCCAGCACATCGCAGACCTCGTACAGCTTGGTGGATTTACCGCTCTGTCCGGAAATGATCAGCGGGGTTCTTGCTTCATCGATCAGGACGGAATCGACCTCATCGATGATGGCGTAATCCAGATTGCGCAGAACCATCTGATCTTTGTAGATGGCCATGTTATCACGCAGGTAATCAAAGCCCAGCTCATTGTTGGTAACGTAGGTAATATCGCAGTTGTATGCAGCCTTACGCTCCTCAGAGGTCATCGGATTTAATACCACGCCGACGGTCAGACCCAGGAAACGGTGAACCTGTCCCATCCACTCTGCATCTCGCTTTGCCAGATAGTCGTTGACCGTTACGATATGAACGCCTTTACCGGCCAGTGCGTTCAAATATGCCGGGGAAGTAGAAACCAGGGTCTTACCTTCACCGGTTCTCATCTCAGCGATACGGCCCTGATGCAGGACGATACCACCAATGAGCTGTACCGGGTAATGTTCCATGTTCAGCACACGCTTTGCGGCCTCACGTACGGTGGCAAATGCCTCCGGAAGAATATCGTCCAGAGTCTCGCCATTGGCCAGGCGCTCCTTGAAGATGCGGGTATTGTCGCGCAGCTCCTCATCGGTCTTTGCCTGCATGGTCGGGCGCAGCGCCTCGATCTTATCCACGATCGGATAGATCATCTTCAGTTCCCGCTCACTGTGGGTGCCAAATACTTTTTCTATGAGATTCATATAGTTCTTTCTCCTAAATTTTCTTTGTTTCGTCTGTCACATTTCTACTATTATAAGTCAATCTTTGATATTGTACCACCATCCCCTGATTTATTCAAGTTTTAGGCCCCTTGTTCACAAAAAATTAATTTCCTCGATACAAAGGTGACATAATTGTGAAATTATGGTAAACTTGTCAGGTTGCACAAAAACTATGTTCGATTCACAACTTATCCACGTTATCCACATTATCCACGAAATCTGCATCCACATTTCTTCCCCCCGTTTTTCAGCCAAAATTGAGTTATACACCAAGTTATCCACATTATCCACATAATTTCCCCACATTTTTCAGTTCTTCCACATTCGGAAACTCCGCGCTTTTCTTTGTTCATATCTTATAAATCCACTGTTTACGCCAAAAAATACACAAAAAGCGCTTGACTTTTCCGCTGACATGCAGGTAGAAATGCAATTTATTTTTTGTGGATAAAGTATGCGTTTTTATATTTCATTCCCAATAATTGTCTCAACAATTTCCTCGTTTTTGTTGAAATTTTCGGTTTTATATGTTATACTTAGAACATCTCAAAAGAAGGAGCTGATGACTTATGCGTTATACAATTACAGGCAGAAATATTGATGTGACTCCGGGGCTTCGCGCCGCCATTGAGGAAAAAATCGGAAAACTGGAACGTTACTTCCTTCCGGATACAGAAATCATCGTAACGCTCAGCGTACAGAAAGACAAACAGAAGATCGAGGTTACCATCCCGGTTAAGGGCAACATTATCCGTGCCGAAGAATCCAGCAGTGATATGTACGTATCTATTGACCTGGTAGAGGAGATCATCGAACGCCAGCTTCGTAAGTACAAAAACAAACTCATTGACCAGAAACAGTCCGCACAGGCCTTCTCCGATCTGTTCATCAGTGAAGAGGTCGAGGATGAGGACGAGATCCAGATCGTGAAGACCAAACGTTTCGCCATGAAACCCATGGATCCGGAAGAAGCCTGCGTACAGATGGAGCTGTTAGGACATAACTTCTACGTATTCTTAAATGCAGAGACTGAGGAAGTCAACGTTGTTTATAAGAGAAAAGGACAGACCTACGGACTGATCGAGCCGGAGTTCTAAACAATTCCACACGAGAGTCAGAGTACTTTCATACACAAAACGCCTTCGGGAATATGATTTCCCGGAGGCGTTTTGACGTTCATTCAAATAAATTTCCGAAGCCACTTTCCTTTTTCCCGGTGGGATAAAAGTGATACCAAAAGCGCAAACAACAGCATCGGCACAAAAATACACAGCGTAATATTCTGTTTGGTGAGCGGAAGTGGATTCCACTTTACTGTCCACGAAAAGAAATAGAAGAAATAAAAATGAGAAAAGTATATCCATTCACTCATTTCCCGCAGGATCACAAAAAAACGGGAATACGCTCCCGCAAAGCCCATAAAAAGCTCTGTCAGGCAGACTGCCGCCGGAGCCGCGGTGAATACCATATTGGTATTGAAGCAGGTGGACACCTCTTTGTACATGAGAATCAGAAACACCACACTGCCCCCAAGAGAAAGCAGTACCGGCATGCGCCAGGTCTTTCTGGAAAACCAGAGTCCGAGTGTCAGGTAAAAACTGCCATAAAACAGACCGTTTCGCATGGTGACAAACTTTGGTGCATACCACCAGACGAACTCCTGGATCTTCATAGGCGCCCGCTCGGTAAAATACCAGTTGTCGCAGATGCATCCAAACACAAACAGCGCACCGGTCAGCACCAGCAGCTGCCGCACGCCCAGCCCTGCCCGGTAAGCGGTCCAGACCAGAAGGACCGCCACTGCCAGCGCCGGAAGATACCACAGCTGGGCAATGGTACTCGAGAAAAAGAAGGAATGGATATATGCCTTCACGGTCTCCGCAATGCCGGCTGTACCATGATACCAATTGAAGATATCAATGGGCCAGTAGATCACGCACCAGAGCAGATACAGCTTCACAATGCGCCAGGCATAACGTCCTGCCACCGGCCATCCGCTCTTTTTGCCGGTATCCGGGATCTTGCGAAACAGCAGAAAACCGGCAATGATGAAGAACACCGGAACTGCCAGGTTAGAAAGCCAGCTGCCGATCACCAGGTGCCAGCGGCTCTCTGCCGGATAAAATACCTGGATCATATGCCGCGCGGCCACCAGGACTGCCATGATAAATTTCAGCAGATCCAGGCCGCAGTATTGTTTTTTTTCATTCATAGCCCGCTCACTCCTAATTCAGGAATGTCACCGCCTTGCACGGCGTACGGTAGTTGTATTTGGTGATGGTGATACCCGTAGTCGGATTGCTGGAGTGGATGATTTTTCCATCGCCTATGTAAATAGCCACATGGTTGATATAATTACCGCTGGCATAGAACAGCAGATCGCCCGGCTGAATGGCTGACATGGAAATTTCTTTTCCCTTTGCCGCCTGATCTCTTGAGCTTCTTCCTGTCGTAATACCAAAGTGAGCAAAAACTGACTGGGTAAAGCCGGAGCAGTCTGCGCCATTTGTCAGGCTGGTGCCTCCGTAAACATATGGATTGCCCAAAAACTGTTTCGCATAAGCCACGATAGCTGTTCTGGTCGCAGATACGACTGCTGCAGGACTTCCGGGACCGGCAACCGGTGAAGATACCGTACCGGCAGACGGACCGGAAGATCCGATCTGGCTGGAGCCGCTCTGAGAGGAACTGTTCTGCGAAGAATCTGTCTTTCCCGGAGCAGAGGCCTCCGGCTTGCTGCCTGGACTGCTCTGGCCTGCTGACGGGCTCTGGGACTGGCCTGCTGACGAACTCTGGGACTGACTGCTCTGCGCATTATTCGCCGTCGGAGCACTTGTCATTGCGGAATCATCGCTCTGGGATGGATTGGCGGCAATGATGACATCCTTATTTTCTTCCATCTTGATGGTCTGCTCCAGGTTTGCGATAGCTGTCTGGGCATCACGCTTTCTCTGCGCTTCTTCCTCCAGCTTCTGGCGTTCTTCCTCCAGGGATACTGCCTGGTCAAATTCCACCTCTACCTGACAATAAGACTTGGCAATGTAGCCGATCAGGTCTGCATCGACCTCAACCTTATAAAAATCACCTTCATCTCCCTGGACCACGTAGCGGGAACCGCTGGAAACCATAGTCAGGACATTGCTGGTGAGGTTCGGTTCCTCTCGCAGGCGCAGGTTATCCGCACTGACAGTGACAAACTCCCGCCCGATCGACTGCGCCAGAGTCTCTGCCTCCTGTCCGGTGATAAAATACTGAGATTTGATAAAACCATTAACTGTTCCGGACTGGATGCGGTACCAGCTTCCGCCCTCTCCTTCCACCGTCTCCAGAATGGTAGCCGCGCAGTTATTATAGATTTTACCGACAATCTTACTGTTTGTAGTTGCCTGTTCCCGAATGTTTACATAATCTGATACCTGCGATACCGCAATATTCTCATAATCTGCAGGTGCTGCCACAAGTGTTGCCTCATGAACAGACTTTGATGCATCCGCATAAGCGGCAAACGGGCTGGATGTCGCTGCGCAGAGACAGCTCACTGCCAGTACTTTCTTCCATATATTCATGCGTATTTGCCTTTCCAGCTGTGAAGCCACAGCCATTGTCCTGTTTCCACTGTAATCTGTCCTCCAGTATAGCATAACTATCTTAAAAGTTACAGAGCGTTCGCAAAATTGTAATTGAATTGTAAAATGTCTCAATCATTTCAGAAACTACAGGGCAAATATTTCATTTTTATGGTAGAATAGAGCCAAAGAAAGGAGTGATCTTTATGGCAAAGAAAGTTGTGCTTGTGACCGGCGCTTCCCGTGGGATCGGAAAGGCCATTGCCGTAAAATTCGCCAAGAAAGGCTACAACGTTATTATCAACTGCGCGCACCGCGAACAGGAGCTGATGCAGACTAAAAAAGAAATCGAAAGCTATCAGGTAACCTGTACCGCATTTCTCGGAGACATGGGGGATATGTCCGTCTGTGAGCAGATGTTTTCCATGATCCGTAAGCAATTTGGCTCTCTGGATGTACTTGTCAACAATGCCGGGATCGATTACATCGGCCTTCTTCAGGACATGTCTTCGGAAGACTGGGACCGCATCCTGCGCACCAATCTGACTTCCGTCTTTAACTGCTGCAAGCTGGCTATCCCGCTGATGCTTCCGGCCAGACACGGAAAGATCGTCAATATTTCTTCTGTCTGGGGCTGTGTAGGTGCCTCCTGTGAAGTTGCCTATTCCGCAACCAAGGGCGGCATCAACGCCTTCACAAAAGCGCTGGCCAAGGAACTGGCTCCCAGTAATATTCAGGTAAACGCAGTAGCCTGCGGCGCCATTGACACAGAAATGAACCAGTGGATGGAGGAAGACGAGCTGATCCAGCTTGTCGAGGAAATTCCGGCAGGACGCCTTGGGCGCGCGGAGGAGGTAGCAGACTTTGTCTATCACCTTGGTTACAAGGGTTCTTATCTGACCGGCCAGGTGATCGGCCTGGACGGCGGCTGGATCTGATACAAAGGAGACATATGGAATTCAAGCAACTGCAATCATTCGTCGCTGTCGTCGATTATGGCAGCTTTACGAAAGCCGGAACGTGATCCACATGGGTGCCTCCACGATTCCGTCCACCTATCTGCTGCCGGAGCTTCTTCCTGCCTACAAAAAGCTGTGTCCGGAAACCTATTTCAATATCCATCAAAGTGACAGCCAGGGCATTCTGGACAAAATTCTGGAAGGCAGCTTTAACCTGGGTCTGGTTGGCATGATCAGCGAAGATGACCGGTTCTGCTTTGAACCCTTCTACCAGGACCAGATGGTGCTTATCACACAGAAAAACCACTATTTCCAGAAGCTTAAGGACAACTGCCTTCCCATAGAGCAGATTCTGCAGACCGAGGACCTGATCCTGCGGGAGGAAGGCAGCGGAAGCCGCAAATTTGTCTGCGAACTGCTGGAAAAGCTGAACATTCCGGAAAGCTCCCTGCAGGTCACCGCCCGCCTGAACGACCAGGAATCCATCAAAAATCTCGTTGCTAACGGTCTGGGAATTTCTGTCATATCAAAAGCGGCCGCCTGCAGCCCCGGATCGGATCAGAAACTTCTTGTTTTTGATCTTCCGATGGTTGCAGACAGCCGCAGCCTGTACCTGGTTTACCATAAGAATTTTATCTTAAAGCCTTATGTGCATCATTTTATGGAGTTTGTGATCAATTTTTACACCAGATCAAGATACTGATCCTCCAATCCGGGAGTTCTGATATCTCAGAAATATCAGAATTTTCGGATCGTATCATCCTCATCTCCAATATCTTCAATTTTCCTGATCTCCGCAAAATAGCTGTAACCGTTGTCCGTGGTAATCTCTACCCGGTCCCCCACCTTGTGGCGCAGAATAGCTTTGCCAAGAGGTGACTCAATGCTGACCATATTGTGCATGGAGTTGCCGCGGATGCTGGTGACCAGCTTGTAGGTCTCCTCTTCATCGTCATCCTCCATATAGAGGGTAACCGCCTTATTCAGACCGACCTCATCGGATCTTGACTCATCGGAGATCACAATTGCGTTTTTCAGCATATTCTCCAGATAACGGATGCGGCTTTCGTTCTGATTTTTATCCTTCTTTGCCGCATGATATTCAAAGTTCTCACTCAGATCTCCGTGGGCACGCGCTTCCTTGACTGCCTCCAGGCACTTAGGACGCACCTCCAGTTTCCGATGCTCAATCTCTGCCTGAATCTTTTCCACGTCTGATTTTGTCAGTTTTTCTCTCATGATCCCAGTCTCCTTCCTGTCCTTTATTATCAGCCGATACCGCCCATCAGCGCGCCGGCCACCAGTGCCACAAAGGCCGCCGGTACCAGCACATACTTTCCAAGCGGTACAAACCAGACACCAATCTCACGCTTTGCGCCGCGGTTGACTGCCTCCAAGGCAAATTCTTTTCCTGCCACCCAGAAGAACATGATACCCGCAAGCATAGCCCCTAACGGACAAATATAGATGGATACCACATCCATCCAGCCTGATACGATCCCCTGAATAAACAGTGCCACACCGCAGCCGAGCACCGCGATCACTGCAACCGCTGCCGGGCGTTTCAGACCGCAGCGCTCCTGCAGGGTTTCCACCGGAGCCTCGTACAGATTGACCAGGGAACTCATGCCGGCAAACAGGACACAGACATAAAATACCATGCCGCAGATTCTGCCGCCCGGCATGCCGTTAAATACGTTTAGCAGATAAATAAACATCAGACCCGGACCTCCGGAGGATAACTCCGCTCCGCCTGCCGCCATGCCGGGAATGATCACAAAGGCAGCCAGCAGCGCCGCCAGTGTGTCAAAAAATGCCACATTTCTTGCCGAACCAGGAATATCCTCGGAATCACTTAAGTAGGAACCGTAAATAACTGTTCCATTTCCGGCAATAGACAGAGAAAAAAATGCCTGGCCAAACGCATAGATCCAAAGGCGTACATCCTTTAAGCCTGCCGGATCAATGGTAAAAATATAATGATAGCCGTTCTCAGAACCAGGCAGGGTAAAAATGTATGCGCCAAGTCCCAGAAACAGCACAAATAGCAGCGGCATCATTACCTTGTTGGCTTTTTCAATTCCACCGGCAATACCAAAAGCCATGATGACTGCAGTTACCAGAACTGTGATGACAAGCCAGCTGTTATTTCCAAATCCGGAAGCAGTACCATCGAACAGACCACCAATGGCCCCCATATCCTGTCCCAGTGTATACAGATTTCCGCTAAGCGCCAGAAACGCATACTTGAAAATCCAGCCGACTACTACTGTATAACCGATTGCCAGCGCCATGGAGCCCAGAACCGGGATCATGCCGATCAGCTCTCCCACCCGTTTCTTTCCGGTCCGAAGCTCTGTGCACATTCCAAAGGCCTTGATGGGGCCGCTCTTGGCCGCACGTCCCAGCGCCATCTCCTCGATCAAGCCGGTAGAAGCGATCAAAACCACAAACATCAGATAGGGAAGCAGAAATGTCATGCCACCCCAGTCTGAAACAATGTATGGAAAACGCCAGATATTTCCCATACCAACCGCCGAACCGATGCACGCAAGCACAAAACCGGTCCGGCTTTTAAAACCATCCCTCTCTTTCATTATAAAAACAAATCCCTTTCTGGTGTTAAACTCTGTTCATGCTGACAGGTATACTGATTCTATCATTAAGTAACGGGAATTTCAATCCTGCAAAACAACCGGCATCGGAATGCCGGCCATCCGCAATCACAAAAGTTTGCAGCAACCGGCTCGTCTGTTGTCAGATAAATCTTCCGGTTACGCTTTCCCTGCAGTTTACGATATCGTCCTGTGAGCCGCAGGCAACGATCCTGCCGCCGTCCTCACCGCCGTCCGGCCCCATATCCACAAGATAGTCTGCGGTGCGGATCACATCCAGATCATGCTCTATGACAATCACCGTTGCACCATTATCGATCAGGGTTGCAAAGACCTGAAGCAGGGTTTCTACGTCTTTCGGATGCAGACCAATGGTCGGCTCATCAAAAACAAAAACCGAATCCGTCTGTTTCCGGTCCATTTCGCTTGCCAGCTTTAAGCGCTGTGCCTCTCCACCGGAAAGTGACGGTGTTTCCTCCCCAAGGGTCAGATACCCAAGTCCCAGATCACGCAGGATTTCCAGCTTCGGTCTGACTGAATTCATGTGCCGGCAGTACTGCGCGGCAGCGTTGACATCCATATTCATCAGTTCCGGCAATGACCGTTCTTCTCCATCCTTGTTTGTATAACGGATCCGCTTCGCCTGTTTTCCATAGCGTGAACCACGACACTCCGGACATGGAATATCCACATCGGGCAAAAACTGGACATCCAGTGAGATCATACCGGTACCATCACAGACCGGACACCGCAGACTTCCCGTGTTGTAGGAAAAATCTCCGGCTTTATATCCAAGCCGTTTTGCCTCCGCTGTCCTGCCGTAAATCTTTCGCAGCTCATCATGCACATTCGCATAGGTGGCAACCGTTGAATGCACATTCACGCCGATCGGTGTTGCATCGATCAGCTTGATCTGATGAATTCCATTTGCATCGATCTTCCGGATATGCTCCGGCATACGTTTTCCGTAACAGACTGCCTCCAATGCGGGAACCAGGCTTTCCAGAACCAGCGTTGTCTTTCCAGAACCGGATACTCCGGTGATCACAGTCAGCCGGTGCTTTGGAATATCCACTGTCAGCGGCTTTACCGTATGGATCGATCCGGTTTCCATGTGGATGACTCCATCGGAAAAATCAGCTTTGTGCTTTGTCTTTTTTCCGGCAGTCTCTGCACCGGAGAGATACGGTCCGATGACCGAATCCGGGTTTTTTCCGATGTCACCGATCGTTCCTTTGGCGATCACCGTTCCTCCGTCCGCTCCGGCACCACGTCCCATTTCCACCAGCCAGTCCGCTTCCTGCAGGATCTGTGTATCATGATCTACCAGCAGGACTGAATTGCCGTCCCGGACAAGATCATGCATCACACCGTTCAACCCCACAATATTTGCCGGATGCAAACCAATGGAAGGCTCGTCCAGAACATATAGAACGCCTGTTGTGCGGTTGCGCACAGCCCTTGCAAGCTGCATCCGCTGCCGTTCCCCCGTGGAGAGCGTGGAAGATGCCCGATCCAGTGTCAGATAGCCAAGCCCTAAATCCATGAGTCGAACAGCTGCTTCCAGATACGACTCACAAACAGCTTCCGCCATATTCCGCATCTCCTCCGGCAGAGCTTCCGGTACACGCTTCACCCAGGCAACAGACTCTTTCAGGGTCATCCTGCAGGCATCTGCCAGCGAAATCCCCATCAGTCTCGGCGCCCTGGCCTCTTCTGAAAGTCTTGTCCCATGACATTCCGGACAAATATCCTCCCGCAGGAATTTCTCAACCCTTTTCATGCCCTTTTCGTCCTTTACCTTATTCAGTGCATTGAGGACAGTTGCCGTGGCACTGTAATAGGTCATATCCAGTTCCCCGACCGCAGCGCTATTCTTATTCTTCGGGACATAGAAGATATGCTTCTTCTCCATCGGACCATCATAGACGATCTCCTTTTCCCGCTCTGTCAGGTCTTTGAACGGAACATTCGTGCGCACCCCCATCTCCCGGCAGACATCTGTCATCAAAGACCACATCAGAGAATTCCATGGCGCAACGGCTCCCTCATCAATGGTTTTATTTTCATCCGGAATCAGTGTTGCACGGTCAACAGTCCGCACCATTCCCGTGCCGCTGCAGCATTTGCACGCCCCGGTGGAATTAAAGGCAAGCTCTTCTGCCCCCGGGGCATAAAAATGCTCCCCGCACTCCGGGCAGACTAATTCTCCATTCATCGCGGCAACATTGATGCTGGGCTTCAGGTAGTGGCCATTCGGACAGCGATGGCTGGCAAGGCGGGAGAACATCAGCCGCAGGCTGTTGAGCAGCTCTGTTGCTGTCCCGAAAGTCGAACGGATGCCAGGAACCGCCGGTCTCTGATGCAATGCCAACGCCGCCGGAACATACAGCACCTCATCCACATCCGCTCTCGATGCCTGCGTCATCCGCCGGCGCGTGTATGTAGAAAGAGATTCCAGATAACGTCTCGATCCTTCGGCATACAGCACCCCCAGCGCAAGAGAGCTTTTACCGGAGCCGGATACTCCGGCAATCCCGACAATCTCATTCAGCGGAATATCAACGCTGATATTTTTCAGATTATGGACTCTTGCGCCTCTGACTTCTATTTTGTCCGGTTTTTTGTCTTTCCCCATGTCAACACCTCCCAGATTTCTCAGGCATAGCAAAATAACAGGTCCTACATATTTACGAATCTCGAAGTATCTCCCACTACGCCCGTGATTTTTATGCGGTCGTCTTCGACATGGCAGCTGTAGCAGACAATTTGGACACCTGCTCTGGCAGCCTTCACAAGTGCCTCCTTAAATTCCGGTTGCGCCCCCTCGTTTGGCAGCACACAATGAATGCCATTCATCTGAATCACAAAAGCAATTGAGCAATGGTAGCCTTCCTTTGCCGCCTTTGTCAGTTCCTGTAAGTGCTTCACGCCTCGCTCCGTCGGTGCGTCCGGAAACAATCCGGTCCCCGGATGCAAATCATCTGCCAGCGTGCAGCCCTTCACTTCAGTCAGAAATCTTTCGCCATTACTTTCCATGTAAAAATCAATTCTGGATTCTCCGTAAGCATATTCCGGTTTCACAAGATCGTAGTTCAGGCTCATTAACTGCTGTTTCATCAGCATATTCGGTGCCAAGCTGTCTATATTCACCCACTTCAGCCTTGGCTTATATACAGAAATCAAATCGTATGCACTCGGGATGAAATAATCGAGGTGCTGTTCATATTCTCACTTAATTCGCGTACAAAAATTCCGGCTGAGCCAAAACAGATTCCCGCAATAATTGGCATAATATTGTAAATTTGTTTCATAATTTCACTTATACTCCTTCCATACGCAACAAATAGCGGAGTAAACTCAATTTTACAAACCTGCCAGCGCCAGGAATTTTTTATCTGACTGGACACTCTGTGTTAGAAACTGACCGTCCCGAAACAGGGCATAGGTCGTGACCGGTGCAGGTACATTCTGTGCAGATTCTTTGTCAGTAATATGGGTAGCCTTGAACGGGATACCATGCTCCTTCGCCGCCTCCTGCACCCTTGGCACCCAATAATAGGTATATGGACACTGATCGGTGTAATAGAGAACAAAACCTGCTTCCTTAATCACCGGATGTTTCGCACATTCCTTGAAATGCGGCGGCTGTGTGCCCGATTCAATTGGAAGATACATGAGATTGATCCCGCAGTCGGATATGTCTGCCGCACAAAACCCCTTATAAGTAAGGAATTTCGGGTCAGCGAGGAATTCCCGCTTCCGGTCCTCCGCACACAGAATACAAATACCTTTCTTTCCCTGCTCCTTAGCATCACGGATACACACCTCCAGCAGATCATTCGAGTATCCGTGTCCCTTCATAGAACCGGATACCCATAGGCAGTTAATGTAAAGATAACCATCTGCCGCAATAGGAACCCAGGCATTTTCAGCCGGAATGTATTCGATAAAACATTTGCCGCGTTCTTCGCTGCGATAGAAAACAAGTCCATCATCAAAGCGTTGTCTCAACCATTCCTTTTTTGCAACACTCTGCCTGCCGGACATGGCGCAGCAGATATGTTCCTTGTCAATATTTTCTTTTGTGATCCGAATATATTTCATCCGTTATTCCTCCAATGCTCCCAGTTTTGCTTTCCCTTTTCCCATGAATGTGGTTTCTACCGCGCTCCGTTGTTCTTTCATTTTTGTTTTGGTAATGGCAATTCATCGTACATTGCCTCAAACAGTTTCATAAAAAACGCTTTGCTATCAACCTCATCCACTAACAGCATTTCTTTTGCTGGAAAAGTGACTTCAAACTATTCAACCCCCTCCGGGTCGTCAGCATAGCGCACACCCGATAGCGCTTCGCAGCCACTGCATAGCCCTTGACCAAATCTGCCATGATCCAGCCCAGATAGACAATCTCCGCTCCGACAAAAAAGGACGCAGCGCTTTTCTTCTTCGCCATCTTTCATGTTGTTCTCCCCTTCTTTCTGTAATCAGACTCAACCTTGGCAATAAAGCGATCAATATGTGTCGCCAGCAAAGAAGAAATGCTTAAACTCTACATCATCATAGATAACCTTGACTCCCAGAACTTTATCGAGATATTCCATGTCATCACCTGCAATCTTAACTCTTTTTCTGTGTTATAACTCTTTTTGAGTTAAGATGCAATATTTGAGTTAAAACCTTCATGCGGGAAGAGTCCCTCTTTCTGTTTTCGTTTATTTCTGATCTTTAAAGATTTTTCACAAACAGTGCCCGGATAGCGTTGAGGACGGCTATAATCATCACGCCCACATCAGCAAACACGGCCAGCCACATATTGGCGAAGCCCAGAGCGACCAGCACGAGGCAGGCCAGTTTTACGCCGATGGCCACCACGATGTTCTGATAAACGATGCCAAGGCACTTGCTGGAGATTTTGATTGCTTTGGAGATCTGCAAGGGGTCATCATCCATTAGGACCACATCAGCAGCCTCAATGGCGGCGTCAGAACCCATGGCACCCATAGCGATGCCGATATCTGCCCGGCGGAGCACTGGGGCGTCGTTGATGCCATCTCCCACAAAAGCCAGTTTTTCTTTCTCTGGTTTGTTCTGAATCAACTGCTCCACTTTCTCCACCTTGTCAGCAGGAAGCAGTTCACTGTAAACCTCATCCAACTCCAAAGCGGAGGCCACACTGTCAGCCACCTTCTTGGCGTCACCAGTAAGCATCACAGTCTTGCGAACCCCAGCCGACTTTAATGCCTGGATGGCTTCCTTGGAGTGAGGCTTCACGATGTCGGAAATAACAATATGTCCGGCATATTTCCCGTCAATCGCCATGTGAATGATCGTCCCCACACTATGGCACGGAATAGCCTGGACCCCCAAACGATTCATGAGCTTGTCGTTTCCAGCCGCGACCTGATGATCAACCACTGTGGCAATCACTCCGTTGCCGCTGAGCTCCTGAATATTGGTTACACGGCTACGGTCGATTTCCATGCCATAGGCTTTCTGTAAGCTCTTGCTGATGGGATGGCTTGAAGCGCTCTCTGCCAGAGCGGCGTATTCCACCAGCTTGTGCTCATCCATCTCATTGTGATGGATCGCATTCACCTCAAATACGCCCTGAGTCAGTGTGCCGGTCTTGTCAAATACCACGATCTTAGCCTGTGACAGGGTCTCCAGATAGTTGGATCCCTTCACCAGAACGCCCGCCTTACTGGCTCCGCCAATTCCTGCAAAGAAGGACAGAGGAATGGAGATGACCAGAGCACAAGGACAGCTGGCAACGAGGAAGGTCAGCGCCCGATAGATCCAGGTCTCCCAGTCTGCATCCAGTCCCATACCGAACATTCGCACCAAAGGAGGCAGAATTGCCAAGGCCAGTGCGGCATAACATACCGCAGGGGTGTAAATTTTTGCGAAGCGAGAGATAAAGTCCTCCGACTTGGACTTCCGGGAGGAAGCATTCTCCACCAGATCCAGAATCTTGGAGACAGTGGACTCGCCAAATTCCTTGGTGGTCTGGATATGGAGCAAGCCTGTCATATTGATACAGCCAGAGATGATCTCATCCCCGGTTTTGACCTCGCGGGGCAAGCTCTCGCCTGTGAGCGCGGCAGTGTTCAACGTCGATTCACCTTGAACCACCATACCGTCAATAGGAACTTTTTCGCCAGGCTGTACCACAATAATGGTGCCGATCCCCACTTCGTCCGGGTCCACCTGTTCCAGTTTTCCCTCCCGTTCGATATTGGCATAATCAGGACGGATGTCCATCAGATCACTGATGTTCCGGCGGCTCTTGCCCACGGCGTAGGACTGGAACCATTCGCCCACCTGGTAGAACAGCATCACCGCGATGGCCTCCAGATAGTCGCCGTTTTCATATACGGCCAGGGCAAGCGCACCCAGCGTAGCCACCGCCATCAGAAAGTGCTCATCGAACACCTGACCGTTGCGGATACCTTTTCCGGCTTTTTCCAGAATGTCGTAGCCAATGACCAGATAATCCAGCATGAACACAGCCAGACGTATCCAGCGGCCTGCCGCGCCAAACACTTCAAATGCGCCTGCGCCCAGGACCTGCAAAACTAACAGTAGAACCGCAGCAGTCAAAATCCGCCACAACATCACTTTTTGTTTTTTGGTCATACCGGCGGAGGGCCGCGTGCCGATGATCTGAAGGATCACGGCCAGCAGAGCCACCACGATCAGCAGACCGTTAATGATATACTCCTGCATTTCGTTTTACCTCTTTCACGATTGCTTATTCGTTTATTTGTCTAAGAGAAAGAATGCCCTGCAAGCTGCCGCTCAACAGGGCATTTCGTTTTGCTGGCTTACAGAAAGATCTCGCAGTCGGGTTCCACCTTCTTGCAGGCTTTGCGAACCTCCTGCATAACGGCCTTGGGGTCCTGACCTTCCTCGAACTCCACGTTCATCTTGAGGGTCATAAAGTTCACCGTAGCGCTCTGTACGCCGTTGGTCTTGCGGGTGGCATCCTCCATCAGGTTGGCGCAGTTAGCGCAATCCACATCGATTTTGTAAGTCTTTTTCATTTTGAAAATCTCCTCTCTGAGTATTAACTTTGTGCCAAACAATTAAATCCTTATTTAATCGTATCTTCATCATACGCAGGAAAACCGTCCCCGTCAACGGTTTGAACCCATATCCTGCTATTTGGGAAAATGGTTCTTCTGTTTGGGCAAAATGCAGTTTTTATCGGCACATTCCAGTGCCTTGATAAGGGCAACATTGAATCGTTCCGTCTGCATTGTAGAGCGGGGAAAATCGAAAGGCAATGGACGGAGTACAAGTCCTTCCAAGAGGGATAAGAAAACTTCTGAATGGGTAAACAATGCTAAAAAAGGTTCTGACATGGAAGCACAGCTCCATGTCAGAACCCATTTATTTCACAAATTATTTTTGGGGGTTGCGTCGCCCGGTGTTTTCCGAGCCACGCACTTCCTCATGGTAAAAATAATCCACAATGACCGGGTGCCCAGGCTCTGCTCGTCCGTAGGGCAGCTCGTTGTCCACGAAGGGACAGCTGTTTTCTTTCGCCAGCCGTTCCGCTTGATCCTCCAAACCACGGAAGTAGCTTCTGTCTCTCTTGTTGTAGATAGCATCGTACAGCGGAACCAAGTCAGGATGTTTTTTACGTATATAGTCAAGGATGTCTTTTTTGAATCCGCCTCGCAGGTTTAGATTTTCTAACCATATCAGGTCGCACTGATTTCTGACCTGATGGAAGATAGCCTCGAAATCCGTGATACCGGGAAAAACCGGAGCGATAAAACAGACAGTGCGAATGCCCGCATCATAGATCTGCTTCATGGCATCCAGCCGTCGCTTAATGCTGACGGCATTGTCCATATCGTTTTTGAAATCCTCGTCCAGCGTATTGATCGACCAGGAAACCGTGACCTTTCCCAGTTCTTTCAGGAGGTCGATGTCACGGATTACCAAGTCTGACTTGGTACAGATGAGAATTTCTGCCTCGCTGCCCCGGAGCTGTTCAAGAAGCTTTCGGGTGTTCTGAAACTGAGCCTCCTGGGGCAGATAGCCATCGG
>OGFR01000656.1_pt1 | contig 23736 bp, 19 predicted proteins | sample 1571001 | NCBI WGS metagenome assembly OGFR01 (sample SAMEA2582064, study PRJEB24529) | metagenome | biome: Human gut stool | place: China | collected 2011 | reverse complement strand
ATCCCATGTGGTGTTCCATTCCATGATCAAGAACGGACTCTTCCTGGCGGCCGGCGCCATCATATTTAAAACCGGATGGACCAGAGTGGAAGAGATGCGCGGTCTCGGCCGGGTGATGCCGGTGATGCTGGGCGGCTATACGGTTCTGTCCCTGGCGCTGATCGGAATTCCGCCCTGCAGCGGCTTTGTGAGCAAATGGTATCTGGCGTGCGGGGCTCTTGCCTCCGGAACGGGAGTGTGGACGATCGCGGGACCGGCCGTGCTGCTGGTCAGTGCGCTGCTCACTGCCGGTTATCTGCTTCCTCTCACCATCCATGGGTTCTTCCCGGGGGAAGACTTTGATGAGAGTGAATTAAAGGCAAGAGGGCTTATAGGACGGGAACCGTCGCTCTGCATGATGGTACCGATACTGATATTTACGGCGGGGGCCCTGCTTTTCGGCTGCTTCCCGGGCCGGTTCCTGGCTATGCTGGAATCCATTGCCGCGGCCGTACTTTGACGGAGGAATACGTATGAACGGAATCTTACTGGCGGTGCCGGCGCTCCTTCCGATCGTGGGAGGTACGGCGATTCTCGCCTCCGGATACGAGGCCGGGGATGAGAGATCATACAGACATCTGGAAATTGTCGTGGAAGGACTGGTGCTTTTAAACAGCCTGCTGGTGGCCCTGCTGATCGCCGGCAGAAGCGGCATGGATAATGGTCTGGTGCTCTTTAAGCTCTACGGGAATCTGACGGTCCGGTTTAAGCTGGACCGCATGGGCTCGGTATTCGCGGGCCTGGTGGCGTTTCTGTGGCCTCTGGCAACGCTTTATTCATTTGAATATATGAGGCATGAAAAGAGGCGGGCCTCCTTTTTTGCCTATTATCTGATGACGTATGGGGTGACGATCGGAATTGCGTTCTCAGGCAACTTAGTCACCATGTATCTGTTTTATGAGCTGCTGACGCTGGTCACCTTCCCTCTGGTGCTCCATCCCATGACAAAGGAAGCCATGCGTGCGAGCCGCAAATACCTCTATTACTCCATCGGTGGCGCGGCGTTCGCCTTTATTGGCCTGATTTTCGTGCTGAAATATTCAGCCACGGGAACCACGGAATTTGTTCCGGGCGGCGTCCTGTCCCTGACTGCGGCTGAAGGCGACCGTGGAACGCTGCTGTTCGTCTATATCCTTGCGTTCTTCGGCTTCGGAGTCAAGGCGGCCGTATTTCCATGCCACGGCTGGCTTCCGAAGGCCACCGTGGCGCCTACGCCGGTGACAGCCCTGCTGCACGCGGTGGCTGTGGTGAAATCCGGTGCGTTTGCCATACTGCGATTCACTTATTTCAGCTATGGAACGGAGTTCCTGCGGGGAAGCGCGGCACAGTGGGTGGTCATGGCCGCAGCCATGGTGACGATTATCTTCGGCTCTACCATGGCAGTCAAGGAGATTCACTGGAAACGCCGTCTGGCGTATTCCACGATCAGCAATCTGTCGTATATTCTGCTGGGAGCGTCGATGATGAGTCCTCTGGGGCTGGCGGCCGCCTTAAGCCATATGGTCTTTCACGCATTTATGAAGATCTGTTCCTTCTTCTGCGCGGGAGCTGTGATGCATCAGACCGGAAAGACATACGTCTATGAAGTGGACGGCCTGGCGAAGAAGATGCCGCTGACGTTCGGCTGTCTGACTGTGGCCAGCCTTTCCCTCATGGGGATCCCTCTGTTTGCCGGTTTTATCAGCAAATGGAACATTGCGGAAGCGGCCTTCGCCTGCGGCAGTCTCGCTCTGGCAGGCGGCAGCAGAATGGGAATTCTCCCGTATCTGGGAACGGCTGTGATCCTTTATTCGGCCCTGATGACCGATGTCTATATGCTTACTGTGCTGGTGCGGGCGTATTTTCCAAAGGCTGCGGCGGCCGCCGCGGTAAAAGAGGAACCGTACACCGATCCCAACTGGATGATGATGGTGCCGCTTCTGATCTTCGCGGCCGCAGTGCTGGTGTTTGGCCTGTATTCCGGGCCTCTGATGGAGTTGCTTACGGCGATAGGAGGTGAGGCCGGATGAAGACCCTGTTTGATGTGGCGATACCCGGATTCTGTGGGATGGGACTGCATTTTAAGCTGGACGGCTTCCGTCTGGTCTATTCCTGTATCGCCGTATTGATGTGGGCCGCCAGCGGTGCATTTTCCCTGGAATACATGGCTCACTATGAGAAACGCCGGAAATACTACGTTTTTTTATGGGTGACATTTTTTGCTACCGTGGGAGTGTTTCTGTCTGCGGATTTGTATACCACCTTTATTTTCTTCGAAATCATGTCCTTTACTTCGTATGTCTGGGTGGCATTCGACGAGAAGAAGGAGAGCCTTAAGGCGGCGGAAACCTATCTGGCTGTGGCGGTCATCGGCGGCCTTGCCATGCTCATGGGGCTGTTCCTTCTCTATGACCTGACGGGGACTCTGGATATGGATCTGATCGGTCCGGCGGCGCGGGCAGCCCTGGAGAACGGCGGCGGTTACCTTTCGCCTGCCGCACAGCTTTATACTGCGGGGGGACTGCTTCTATTCGGTTTTGGAGCCAAGGCGGGCTGCTTTCCGCTCCATATCTGGCTTCCCAAGGCCCATCCGGTGGCTCCGGCACCGGCCAGCGCGCTGTTGTCTGGAATACTGACGAAGGCCGGCGTATTCGGAATCATTGTGATTACCGGGGGGCTGTTCTTTTCCGATGGAAACTGGGGGCTTCTCCTTACCGTGCTGGGGCTTGTGACCATGCTTCTGGGCGCGCTTCTGGCGCTGCTGTCCGTTAATTTAAAGAGGACGCTGGCGTGTTCGTCCATCTCTCAGATCGGATTCATTTTAACGGGAATCGGTATGGCAGTTCTCCTTTCCAGCGTGGGAGAAGAAAATGGTCTGGCGGTGTGGGGCACATTTCTTCACATGGTCAATCATTCGCTGTTTAAACTGGTGCTCTTTCTCTGCGCCGGGGCGGTGTATATGAATCTGCATAAGCTGAATTTAAATGATATCCGCGGTTTCGGCAGGAAGAAGCCGGCACTTGGCTTCTGTTTCCTCATGGGAAGCCTGGGGATCGGCGGAATCCCGCTGTGGAGCGGTTATGTGAGCAAGACGCTGCTCCATGAGAGCATGGTGGAGTATGCGAAAGCCGTGGGAGAGGGGGCCACCGTTTTGGTGAATCCGGGAATGGCTTCTGCCTCCGCCGGAATGCCTGGCATCGTCACATCGCTTCTGCTGAATCCGGGAATCTGGAAAGCGGCGGAATGGGTGTTTCTTCTGACGGGAGGAATGACCGTGGCCTATATGCTGAAGCTGTTTATCGCACTATTTGTGGAAAAACATCCGACCGAGCAGGCGAAGTACGACGCGATGTCCACCTCCTGCATGAACCCTCTCAGCCGTTTCGTGCTGGTGGGCTGTTCGGCGCTCATTCCACTTCTGGGCATGACACCGTATCTGACCATGGACCGGATCGCTGGTGCAGGCGAACCCTTTTTCCAGGGAGATGAGATGGTTCATTCCGTGGCTTATTTTTCTCTGGGAAATCTAAAGGGCGGAGTCATTTCCATCGGAATCGGCATCGTGCTCTATGCCATCGTCGTACGTTTGCTATTGATGAAAAAGGATGAACGGGGCACAGTTATTTATGCAGACCGCCTGCCGTCCTGGCTGGATCTGGAGAATCTGGTCTACCGGCCGCTTCTTCTGCATATTTTGCCTGGAATCTGCGGCACGGTATGCGCCTTGATCGACCGGTACCTGGTCTCCACGGTGGTGACTGTATTTCTGGCGGTATCCTCCGTAGTCTGCCGGGCCATGGATTCATTCGTCGACGGCCTGATTCTCCTTGCGAGAAAGACGACTCACCGACAGCTGCCGGGAACCGTAAAAATAAGGGAAAATGACAGACTCGCCTACATCCTTGGAGGTATGGCGGATGAAATCGCGGCATGGAAAGGCAGGCGGGGCAGGAAAATCAAAACGGACCGTACGTCTGCGATTCCACGTTTTATAGAGGCGGAGGAGGAGCTGAAACGGACCGGAAAGCTGGTCGAAGAAAGCTTTTCCTTTGGCCTGATGCTGTTCTGTATCGGGCTCTGCCTGACACTTGGATATCTGCTGGCAGTCTTCCTTATGGGATAGACTGCCGGGAACCGGAAGCCTCAAAATAGAATGTTCCCGCCGGCTTGACTGAACCGCTTCTGCGGAGGTTCAAAGCGGCGGGGATTTTTTTGTTTATGATGCTGATGAAGCTGGAACGAAACGGAGCACCGGGCTTTTGGAGGCAGAACAGCAGGAGAATACCGGGCTGTGCGGGAAATGCTGGATGAGGTCTTTCGCAATTTTTGTGTTTATGGTATGATGAATGCTTAAATACGAAACACTGGAGATACAGGATGGAGGAAAAGGAAATTGATGATAGAGACAGAACGGCTTCAGCTGATTCCGCTGACGCCGGATCAATTAAGGCTTTGGGTTACTGATATGGCAGAGCTGGAGTCGGAACTCGGTGTTGTCTATGATGCTGAGCCGATGGAAGGTATTTTCCTGAAAATTGTGGAAGGGCAGTGCGGGATAACCGAGAAGGATGAGGCGCATTACGTATACCACACCTTCTGGTTCCTGGTGCGCAGGGAAGACCGTGTGGTCGTAGGATCCGCAGATTTTAAAAACGTACCGGATCCGGAAGGCCAGGTGGAGATCGGTTACGGCCTGGGACTGAAATATGAACACAAGGGTTATATGACGGAGGCGGTCGAAGCCATGTGCCGGTGGGCGCTGGAGCAGGAAGAGGTGCGCGCAGTGATCGCGGAGACCGAGCCGGACGGACTGGCCTCCATACGTGTACTGGGCAGATGCGGCTTTAAGAAGTGGAAGACAGAGGAAAATTTGTGGTGGAGGCTTGACGGATGAACATACAGATATTCGGAAAAAAGAAGTGTTTTGATACGAAGAAGGCGGAGCGGTATTTTAAGGAACGGAATATCCGCGTTCAGATGATCGATATGGCGGAAAAGGGCATGAGCAAAGGAGAGTTTACCAATGTGAAGCAGGCGGTTGGAGGTGTGGAAGCGCTGATCGACGAAAACTGCAAAGACAAGGATCTGCTGGCTCTCTTAAAGTATCTGTCACCTGAGGACCGGGAGGAAAAGCTTCTGCTGAATCCCCAGGTTATAAAGACTCCCGTGGTTCGGAATGGGAAAAAGGCGACTGTGGGATACCGGCCGGAGATATGGAAAGAATGGGACGAGTAGTCCGTTCTTCAGGTACGATACAAGGCGTATTTACGCCCTGGGAAAGTGAGGAAATGTATGACAGGTATGAACAGGCCCAGGACGGCCCTTATAGCCGCGGCTCTTGTGTGCGTTCTTGCGTCAGGCGGCTGCGCCTCCGGACACGCGGCACAGGAGAATGGAACAACAGGAGGACAGACGGCCCCGACTTCTGCGAAAAGCAGCCAGGAGGTGAATGCGGAGACAACCTCATCCGGCATTCAGGAAGAGACCTCTCCGTCAGACAAAGAGATGTCGGCAGAACCGGTGAATCATGTAAATGGCAGCAGCGAAAATGGTGCCGCGGAGGCTGAAAGCCGGACGTCACTGGACTCTCTGAAGCTGCAGGAAACCGTCTTAAAAGGGATGGTCTGGACTGCATCGGAGAAGCGGATGGTCTATAATACGGCTGATAATTCGTTTGCGTGGTGGTGTCTCTACGGCATCGCGGGGACCGGAGCAGCGCAGGGAGAGCCGGAAGTTTCCGTGAAGACGGGAAAGCTGAAGGAGTATATGTCCGTCCTTTTTGAAGGAAAAACAGAGCTGCCTGCCATACCGGAATCCATGGCCGGATTTATCGTGCCCGACGAAAAGGATGACGCTGTCATATTTCACATAGAAGGAGCATTTGACGGCAGCTTTACTTTTTCGGAGCCGGAACCTGTCGATGAGGACCATGTGAAGATTACGGGAACATGGAACACAGAGGAAACAGATCCGCCGGCTATCCAGTTTTATCTGGTAAACAGAGCAGGGGACGATTATCCCTACACGGTCCAGTATATGGAGATGGAGGGATACGTCTGCAATGATATCCTGGAAGGAGACCGCGTCTTCGAGCCATAAAGACAGCAGTACCGCGGGCGGCAGTCTTCCGGCCGGGAGAGAGCCGCACACGTTTGCATTTTAAAAATAGAAAAAATCTATAGGTTTTTCAAAGAAATCTGCATTGTTATTCCAGTTCAGACTGCTATAATAACCGTAGACAATTTTAGAAGGAGGACATGACAATGGCAATTTTAGTTACTGGCGGAGCCGGATACATCGGAAGCCACACCTGCGTGGAGCTTTTAAAGGCAGGCTATGAGGTGGTAGTAGTGGATAATCTCTGTAATTCCTGTGAGGAATCCATGGAACGTGTACAGGAGATTACGGGAAAGACGCTTGCATTCTACGAGGCTGATCTGCTGGATAAAGCAGCGTTAAGCCGTATTTTTAAGGAGCAGAAGATCGACGCGGTGATCCATTTCGCAGGCCTTAAGGCGGTGGGAGAATCTGTTTACAAACCGCTGGAATACTATCACAACAATATTACCGGTACACTCGTGCTCTGTGACGTCATGCGCGAACACGGCGTAAAAAGCATTGTATTCAGTTCCTCCGCGACCGTATATGGTGATCCTGCATTTGTTCCGATCACGGAAGAGTGCCCGAAGGGAGAGATCACCAATCCATATGGCCGGACAAAGGGAATGCTGGAGCAGATTCTGACCGATTTACATACGGCCGATCCGGAGTGGAATGTCATGCTTCTGCGCTATTTCAATCCGATCGGAGCTCATGAATCGGGAAGAATCGGTGAGAACCCGAGGGGAATTCCGAACAATCTGCTTCCATATATCACCCAGGTTGCGGTCGGCAAGCTGGAATCTCTCGGAGTCTTCGGAAATGATTACGATACCCCGGATGGAACGTGTGTCAGGGATTATATTCACGTTGTGGATCTGGCGGATGGCCACGTAAAGGCGCTTAAGAAGATGGAAGGCGAAAAGGGCGGCGTATTGATCTACAACCTGGGAACCGGCTGCGGATACAGCGTTCTCGACGTTATTCATGCCTTTGAGGAAGCCAATGATTTAAAGGTTCCTTACGAGTTCAAGCCGAGGAGAGCGGGCGATGTACCTCAGTGCTACGCCGATCCGGCAAAGGCAGAACGTGAGCTGGGCTGGAAGGCGGAACGCGATTTAAAGGACATGTGCCGTGATTCCTGGAACTGGCAGAAGAATAATCCGGAAGGATACGCGGAATAAAAGGAAATACTGTGATGTTATGAAGTAATGGAAAATACAACCGCTTATGCGGTGTGGACGGCTCTCCGGCGCTGGAATTCAGGCGCCGGAGGAAGCCGTTTTTTTTGTTTTGTGTAACGGAATAGAAAGCGATACGAAGATAGAAAATAAAGACAAAAGAATAACATAGAGTACAAATAAATAATGATTCGTACAAATGATCTGTATAACGCCGTTTCCCAAAATCTCCTGAGCCTGTTTAAATTATTGCCCGAACATATATTCGAAAATACTTGATATATTCTTTACAGTATGCTAAAATAAAAGAAAAAGAACATATGTTCGAGGTGACCTATGCTGATTCAGGAAGATTTAAGTATACAGGAAAAACTGGAGATTCTTTCCGACGCTGCCAAATACGATGTGGCCTGCACCTCCAGCGGCGTTGACAGAAAAGGTAAGGCAGGGATGCTTGGCAACACGGTTGCAGCCGGACTCTGTCACAGCTTTGCGGGAGACGGAAGATGCATCTCCCTTTTGAAGATACTCTTCACCAACCAGTGTATCTATGACTGCAAATATTGTATTAACCGCTGTTCCAATGACGTGGTAAGGACCGCATTTACACCGGATGAGGTCTGCACGCTGACCATGGAGTTTTACAGGCGGAATTATATTGAGGGGCTGTTTTTGAGCTCCGGAATTTTATACAGCGCGGATTACACCATGGATTTGATTTACCAGACCTTAAAGAAGCTGAGAGAGGTATACCGCTTTAATGGCTATATCCACGTAAAGGCAATTCCGGGGGCCGACCCGGTTTTAATTGAAAAAGTAGGATTTCTGGCAGACCGAATGAGCATAAATCTGGAACTGCCGACCGCGGATGGCTTAAAAAAGCTGGCTCCCGGAAAGAGCAGAAGCAAGATACTGACTCCCATGAGACAGATTCAGCGTGGCATAACCGCGAATAAATTCGAGCTGATGGAATATAAAAGGACGCCCTCCTTCGTGCCTGCGGGACAGAGTACACAGATGATCGTGGGCGCGACGCCGGAAAATGATTATCAGATGATGATGGTGGCGGAGGCGCTGTACCAGAACTATGATTTAAAGCGGGTTTTCTATTCCGCCTTCGTCCCGGTCAACGAGGATTCCAGCCTTCCGGCGCTTCCGGGCGGACCGCCGCTTCTGCGGGAACACCGGCTCTATCAGGCGGACTGGCTCCTGCGGTTTTACGGCTTTAAGGCATCGGAGCTTTTGACAGAGGACCGGCCGAATTTCAATGTGTTTCTGGATCCCAAGTGTGACTGGGCGCTCCGCCATTTGGAACTGTTTCCGGTAGAGATCAACCGTGCCAATTACTATACGCTTTTGCGGGTACCGGGAATGGGAGTGAAATCCGTAAAACGAATCATTGCGGCCAGAAGGCAGGGCCTGCTGGACTTCGAATCCTTAAAGAAGATGGGGGTCGTACTGAAGAGAGCCATGTATTTTATTACGTGTTCCGGCCGGATGATGTATCCGACCAGGATGGATGAGGATTACATCACCAGCCACTTAGTCGGGGATGAGCGCCGTGCAGTATGGGATATCAGCCAGCAGGGGGCTTACCGCCAGCTGTCGCTGTTCGATGATATGAAGCTTAATATGGCCCCGGCCCCTGCGGACCGGTATTCAGTAGTAACAGGGAGTATGTGAGTGATATGACGGTTTATACGTGTAAAGATAGCTTTGAAGGGATTTTAACCGGTGTGTATGACGCATGGATGAGCCGGAAGGGCCATTCCAATGTGAGACTGGAGACCGCGGGCCAATACAGCACCATGGAATTATTCTGCGATTACATTGATGTTATACCTGACGAGGAAAAGGTGGAAAAGGTGATCCGATCGGTGCGGACCAGAATATCGGAAGCAGCGTATGAAGCCATCTACAAGGCCTCCTTGAGCCGGAACGGAGAGAAAGCGGATCATATCTACCGTTTCCTGATCCGGGGGTTCCAGAAGGGAGCAGGCATCACCCAGAGCCTCCAGCTGCCCGAGGTATTCCAGATATTCGATATGTGCCGGAATCTCGACAACGAGGCGCATCTGGAGACAGAGTTTCTGCGGTTTATCCAGATGGATGAGGACATGCTGGTCAGCCGGATTGGCCCGAAGAATGATGTGCTGGTGTTAATCGCCCCTCATTTTGCAGACCGCATGCCGGCGGAGAACTGGATTATCTACGACGAGAAACGGAAGAAGGCCGCCCTTCATCAGGCCGGACGGCCGTGGTTTCTTATGGATCTGGATTCCAGAGAGTGGGAGGAAAAGCTTCATAAGGCAACAGAAGACGACGAATACCGGGAACTGTGGAAGGCATTAAGGAGGAGTATTACTATAAAAGAGCGGTGGAACCCGGTGTGCCAGAGGACTCATATGCCGCTGAGGTACAGGGCGTATATGCCGGAATTTGACCAGGGCTTAAAGGATCAGCGCTGATTACAGTCCGAAAGACCGGATGAAGTCTTTCACGAACTTTACATTTATGGTATACTTCTCCTATACGACAGAATGATTCTGTTCATGTTTCAGAGAGGAGTCACTTTCATGATAAAACGAAGAGAGTTCAGAGTTCCTTCCAGCGATGGAAAATCAGGACTGCATACCGTTTTGTGGGAACCGGATGGAGAGGTGAGACAGCTTCTTTTGATTTCTCACGGAATGACGGAGCATATCCTTCGGTACGATCCATTCGCCCGCTTCCTGGCAGAACAGGGAATTGCGGTGATCGGCCATGATCATCTTGGCCATGGAGGAACGGTGCAGAATGGGCGGTATGGCTACTTTGCCGATAAGGCTGGCCATGTCTGTGTTATCAGGGATTTACATAGGACAGCCAGCCGCATCCGCGTCATGTACCCGGGGCGTCCGCTGTATATGCTGGGGCACAGCATGGGATCCTTCTTTCTCAGACGGTATCTTACACTGTATGGGGAAGAACTGGCAGGTGCGATCATTATGGGAACGGGAGATCAGGCGATGCCGATTGTGATCGCAGGCAAACTGATTGCCGCTTCCATCAGCCTGATCCGGGGAAAAGAGTATCAGAGCAAATGGATGCACCAACTGGTTTTGGGGAATTACAACCGTTCTTTTATGCCGTCCAGAACAGACAATGACTGGCTCTCCAAGAACTGTGAATCTGTGGATCAGTACTGCGGTGACCCGTTCTGTAATTTTAAGTTCACCGCTTCGGCGTACTGTGATTTCTTCAATATTATGCTGGATTTAAAGCTGCACCGCCAGGAGGACCGGATTCCCAGATCCCTGCCGCTCTTTATTCTGTCAGGGGCACAGGATCCGGTCGGTGAATTCGGGAGAGGCGTCAGACGCGTGTTCCGCAGGTATAAGAAGATCGGCATGACGGATACCGAGATGATTCTCTACCCGGATGACCGCCATGAGCTGTTGAACGAGACAGATAAAGAAGCGGTCTGGCATGATATTCTAAGCTGGATTACGTATCATGAGCTTTGACAGAGACTGGCAGGCAGTTTAAAAACTGCTTGCCAGGCAATCTAAAATCCTGTATGATTAATACAGGTTCCAATTCAGGAACGTTCTATGAATCGATGCGGTTCTGCATCATATTTCCAACAGAGAATGAAATAACAAAACGAAAACACAAAATGAAAACACAGAATAAAACACAGAAATTAAAATCAGGAAGGGAGAAAGTGTGTTCAGCAAAGTGCATAGTATTGGTATTTTAGGTGTCGAAGGGTACCCTGTCGTGGTGGAGGCGGATGTGAGCGAAGGTCTCCCCGGCTTTACCATGGTTGGTTATCTCTCGGGAGCGGTGAGGGAGGCGCAGGACCGGGTTCGGACCGCTCTGAAGAATTCCGGTTTCCGGCTCCCGGCAAGAAAGATTACGGTGAACCTGTCGCCTGCGGATATCAGGAAAGAGGGAACCGGATTCGACCTTCCCATCGCAGTCGCGGTTCTGGCGGCCACCGGACTGGTGGACCAGTCGATTCTGGATACCAGCGTCCTGGTGGGAGAACTGGGGCTGGATGGAAGAATCAAACCGGTCTCCGGGATTCTGTCGATTGTGGCTGCAGCCGGGAATGCGGGAAAGAAACGGTGTTTTCTTCCGATTCCCAATGTGAGCGAGGGACAGATCATCGGGAACATCGACATCATTGGCGTAGAGGACATCAGAGAACTGGCAGGTATGTTAAATGAGCCGGACCAGCTGTCACCGGCCATAAGACAGGAAAAAACGAGCTTTTCAGAGAAAGATGTTTACGATGTGGATTTCTCAGAGGTCAACGGTCAGTTCCTTCTCAAGCGGGCCACGGAGATCGCGGTGGCCGGCATGCATAACATCCTCTATATCGGTCCGGCCGGGACAGGAAAGACTATGGTGGCGAGACGAATTCCAACCATCATGCCATCCCTGTCCCACGAGGAGAATGTAGAGATATCGAAGATATACAGCATCTGCGGCCTTCTTCATCAGGATCAGCCGCTGCTGTCCAGGCGGCCGTTTCGGAGTCCGCACCACACCATCAGCCCGCAGGCTTTGACCGGCGGAGGAAGAATTCCTAAACCCGGAGAGATTTCTCTGGCTTCCAGGGGCGTTCTGTTCCTGGATGAGTTACCCGAGTTTCAGAAAAACAGCATAGAGGTCTTAAGACAGCCGCTGGAGGAACGGAAGATTACGATCTCCAGATTGCACAGCGCTTACGAATTTCCTGCGGATTTTATGCTCGCTGCCGCTATGAATCCGTGTAAATGCGGCTATTATCCCGACCGGAGCCGGTGTACGTGTACGGAGCCGCAGATACAGCGCTACTTGAGCCGAATTTCAAAACCATTGCTGGACAGGATCGATATCTGCGCCGAGGCGGTGCCGATGAAGTATGAGGAACTGAAGGATAAGGGGAAGGGGGAACCCTCCGGTGCCATCCGGGAGAGGATCGAGGCAGCAAGGGTGATTCAGAGACAGCGTTTTGAGGGCAGCGGAATCTATTTTAACAGTGCCATGAACGGGGCGCAGATCGGAGATTTCTGCCGCCTGGGTCAGATTGAACAGGTATTTCTAAAGCGTATTTTTGAACACATGGGGCTTAGTGCCAGAGGATACGGAAAAATACTGAAAGTGGCCAGAACCATCGCGGATCTGGAAGGCAGCGGTGATATAAAAAAAGAACATCTGGCGGAAGCGGCAGGGCTTCGCAGCCTGGAAGAAAAATACTGGGGAGGCAGTCATCATGATATCATATAAGGAACGTCAATATCTCTGCTGGTTTCTATCCGTGCCCGGAATCGGCGCGGTTACCGGCATGCGTCTTTTTAAACAGTATAAAAGTTTTGAAGAGATATATAATATAGAAGGAAAAAATCTGGAAAATGCGGGATTGCTGAGGCCGAAGGAAGCTGCCGCGTTCGATGCGGAAAAGTGCCAACTGGACAGACGAAAAAGAGAACTGGAAGAATTGGAAAAAGAGGGAATACGTCTGATTGCATTTTTGGATGGGAATTATCCAAAGCGACTGCTTAAGATACACGATTATCCGGTGGGACTCTTCGTCAGAGGAGAACTTCCGGATGAGGAGCGGCCGGCTGCTGCTGTAATCGGAGCAAGAAACTGCACCAATTACGGAAAGCAGGAAGCAGAATACATGGCGGCGGAGCTGGCGAAGGCCGGAGTGCAGATCATCAGCGGCCTTGCCTATGGCATCGACGGCGCAGGCCATAGGGGAGCGATGAAGGCCGGCGGGAAGACATTTGGCGTATTGGGATGCGGGATCAAGATCTGTTATCCGCGGGAGAATTACGGACTCTACGAACGCATGTGCCGCCAGGGCGGTGTTCTGTCGGAATGGATGCCGTGGGAGCAGCCGCAGCAGAAAAACTTTCCCATAAGGAACCGGATCATCAGCGGACTCTCCGATGTGATTCTTATAATGGAGGCCAGACAGAAGAGCGGGTCTCTTATTACCGCAGGAATCGGACTGGAACAGGGAAAAGAAATTTTTGCGCTTCCGGGACGGATCTCAGATCCGCTGAGCGAGGGCTGCAACCGGCTGATTCAGGAGGGCGCAGGCGTTCTTTTAAGTCCGGAGGATGTGCTGGAATATTTCACTCTGAGGGAAGGTAAAATATTAAGAGTTCATGAAAAAAATGAGAACGGGCTTGCCAAAAAAGAAAAAATGGTGTATAGTTGCCTCGATTTGCAACCGAAGGGGTTAGAAGAGATTGTGATCTTAAGCGGACTGTCTGTGAGTGAATGTATCGGCACACTTCTGGATCTGGAACTGGGCGGTTATGTGGTTCAGACATCCCATCAATATTATGGTAAGAGATTATAGGCGAGGAGTTTTGTATGGCGAATTGTTTAGTTATTGTGGAGTCACCCGCGAAGGTGAAAACGATTAAAAAATTTTTGGGAACGAGCTATGAGGTTGATGCTTCAAACGGTCATGTAAGAGACTTGCCTAAGAGTCAGCTGGGAATCAGCCCGGAACAGGATTTTGAACCAAAGTATATTACGATCCGGGGAAAAGGGGATATTCTTGCGAAGCTTCGCAAGGAAGTGAAAAAAGCAGATAAGATTTATCTCGCAACTGACCCTGACCGTGAGGGAGAAGCGATTTCCTGGCATCTGGTGAAGGCTTTAAAGCTGGATGAACAGAAGGATAAGCAGGTATACAGGATCAGCTTCAATGAGATTACGAAAAACGCGGTGAAGGCATCCTTGAAGGCGCCGAGGGAGATCGACATGGATCTCGTGGACGCGCAGCAGACGAGAAGAATCCTGGACCGTATGGTTGGATATATGATCAGCCCGATTCTCTGGGCAAAGGTAAAGCGTGGCTTAAGTGCAGGCCGTGTTCAGTCGGTGGCGCTTCGCATGATCTGTGACAGGGAAGAGGAGATTAACGCCTTTATTCCGGAAGAGTACTGGAACCTTGAGGCGGATTTAAAACAGCAGGGAAGCAAGAAGGCCCTGGCCGCCAAGTTCTATGGCAATAAAGAAGGAAAGATCACGATCCGCAATAAAGAAGAGCTGGATGGGATATTAAAGGATCTGGAAGGCAGCGACTACGTGGTGGATGAGGTGAAGAACGGGGAGCGGATCAAGAAGGCGCCGATTCCGTTTACGACCAGTACGCTTCAGCAGGAGGCTTCCAAGGTCTTAAACTTCTCTACACAGAAGACGATGCGTCTGGCCCAGCAGCTCTATGAAGGCGTGGAGGTGAAGGGACACGGAACCGTCGGTCTTATTACTTACCTGCGTACCGATTCTACCAGAATCGCAGAGGAGGCCGATACAGCGGCGAGAGCGTTTATTGAAGCGCAGTACGGAAGCAAATACGTGGCCAGCGGAGAACAGGCGAAGAAGAGCGGAGCCAAAATCCAGGATGCACACGAGGCGATCCGTCCCACCGATATCAGCCTGACACCGGTAATCGTTAAGGAATCGCTTCAGCGTGATTTATTCCGCCTGTACCAGCTGATCTGGAAACGCTTTGCGGCGAGCCGTATGCAGTCGGCTGTCTATGAGACGACATCCGTCAAGGTTGCGGCAGGAGATTACTACTTTACATTAGCAGCTTCAAAACTGGCTTTCGACGGATTCATGTCTGTTTACATTCAGGAGGACGAGAAGGAAGAGAGCAACGCCCTTCTTGGAAAGCTGGAGAAGGGAAGCGTCTTAACTCTTGAGAAGCTGGACAGCAGCCAGCACTTTACCCAGCCACCGGCACATTTTACCGAGGCATCTCTGGTAAAGTCCATGGAAGAACAGGGAATCGGCCGTCCAAGTACGTACGCGCCGACGATCACGACGATCATTGCCAGACGCTATGTGGCAAAGGAAAATAAAAATCTTTATGTAACAGAACTGGGGGAAGTTGTCAACAGCATGATGAAGCAGAGCTTTCCCAGCATTGTCGATATCACCTTTACCGCTAATCTGGAGTTCCTTCTGGATAAGGTGGGGGACGGTTCCGTTCCGTGGAAGACCGTGGTGCGCAACTTCTATCCAGATTTAAAGGAAGCTGTGGACAAGGCAGAGGTGGAACTGGAGTCCGTGACCATCGCGGATGAGGTGACAGAGGAGATCTGTGAGCTCTGCGGCCGGAACATGGTAATAAAATACGGCCCTCACGGTAAGTTCCTGGCGTGTCCCGGATTCCCGGAATGCAAGAATACAAAGCCGTATCTGGAGAAGATCGGCGTACCGTGTCCCAAGTGCGGAAAGGACGTCGTCATCAAGAAGACGAAGAAGGGCAGAATTTATTACGGATGCGAAGCCAATCCGGAGTGTGATTTCATGTCCTGGCAGAGACCTTCCACAGAGAAATGTCCGAAATGTGGCGCTTATATGGTCGAAAAAGGCAATAAACTGCTCTGTTCCAACGAACAGTGTGGTTACAGTACGAGCAAAAATACAAAATAGAATAATTATTAAGAAAATCGAAAATCTTCAAAAAATGATTGTTATTTTGCTGGAATAGTGTTAATATTTAAATATTAAAGGGGTATTTTGAGCTTTCCTACAAATTCTTAAGGAGGTTTTCGGTTATGAGTGTTCAATTGTTGGACAAAACTAGGAAAATTAACAAGTTATTGCATAACAACAACTCGCACAAAGTAGTATTTAACGATATCTGTGAAGTGCTCAGCGAGATATTAAATTCTAATATTCTCGTGATCAGTAAAAAGGGGAAGGTACTGGGTGTTGCGATCAGCTCTGATGTAGAAGAGATACAGGAACTGATTGCAGATCAGGTCGGCGGCTACGTGGACGGTATGCTGAATGAACGTCTGCTCGGTATTCTTTCCACCAAGGAGAATGTCAATCTTGAGACCCTCGGATTTATGGGAGACAATATACGGAAGTATCAGGCGATTATCACACCTATCGATATTGCGGGTGAGCGTCTGGGAACGCTGTTCATCTACAAGTCAGATGCTCAGTACGATATTGACGATATCATTCTGAGCGAATACGGAACGACGGTCGTAGGCCTTGAGATGATGCGGTCCGTAAATGAGGAGAATGCAGAGGAGACGAGAAAGGTTCAGATCGTAAAATCCGCGATCAGCACCTTATCCTTTTCAGAGCTGGAGGCAATCACTCATATTTTCGACGAACTTGACGGAAATGAGGGAATCCTGGTAGCCAGCAAGATCGCTGACCGCGTGGGAATTACCCGTTCTGTAATCGTCAACGCTCTCAGAAAGTTTGAGAGTGCAGGCGTTATCGAGTCCCGTTCTTCCGGTATGAAGGGAACCTACATCAAAGTCTTAAACGATGTGGTCTTCGATGAACTGAAGGTGATCAAGGCCGGCAACGGCAAGTCGATGCAGGGACACAGAGAGATAAAAGAACCGTAAATCAGGACGGCGGCAAAAAGAAGCAGCGAAGAAAAACTGCTTCTTTTTTTTACGAAAGTATGAAAAAAATTGTCATTAAAAGTAAAAAATGACTTGCAGAGGATTTAAAGATATGCTATACTAGCTAAGCTTACTAAAAATCACGTTTGCAGATTCTGGAGGAAGGTGCCAACTAATGGTCTCCTTGGAAGCAAGAGAAGCAGACGGAAGAAAAACCAAATGGAGGTAATAACATGAGTGTTATTTCAATGAAACAGCTGTTGGAGGCTGGTGTACATTTCGGTCACCAGACAAGAAGATGGAACCCTAAGATGGCTCCATACATCTACACAGAAAGAAACGGCATCTACATCATCGACTTACAGAAGTCTGTCGTAAAAGTAGACGAGGCTTACAAAGCCGTAGCCGATATCGCTGCAGAAGGCGGTAAGATCCTTTTCGTAGGAACCAAGAAGCAGGCGCAGGACGCAATCAAGGCAGAAGCAGAGCGCTGCGGTATGTTCTTTGTAAATGAGAGATGGCTGGGCGGTATGCTTACAAACTTCAAGACAATCCAGTCCAGAATTGCAAGATTAAAACAGATCGAGACCATGTCCGAAGACGGAACATTTGACGTTCTTCCTAAGAAGGAAGTTATTGCTCTCAGGAAAGAATGGGAGAAACTGGAGAGAAACCTCGGCGGAATTAAAGAAATGAAGAAGATTCCGGATGCTATCTTTGTTGTAGATCCTAAGAAAGAGAGAATCTGCATTCAGGAAGCTCATACACTGGGAATTCCGTTAATTGGCATTGCTGATACGAACTGTGATCCGGAAGAACTCGATTTCGTGATTCCGGGTAATGATGATGCAATCAGAGCTGTTAAGCTGATCGTATCCAAGATGGCGGACGCAGTAATCGAGGCAAACCAGGGCGAGGCAACAGCTGAAGAAGCAGAAGCAGCTCAGGAAATGGAAGAGGCTGTAGAGGCTTAATTGTTCAGGCAGATGAATGCTTCGACCGGCTGTGATAAGCGGGTTGAAGCATTTTTCGATTTATGGGGCAGCGGGATCCGCGCTGCGGCAGCTACTGCTGCGGGTGAAAAGGAAGAAGTTCCCTATAGACCAGGAAGCTTAAACCTGTATAATATGAATAACGAAAAGAACATGGAGGGAAATCAAATGGCAGCAATTACGGCTGGAATGGTAAAAGAGTTAAGAGAAATGACCGGTGCAGGCATGATGGATTGTAAGAAAGCACTTGCGGCAACCGATGGAGATATGGAAAAGGCTGTAGAGTTTTTAAGAGAAAAAGGACTTGCAGCTGCATCCAAGAAGGCGGGAAGAATCGCGGCAGAAGGTCTTGTTAAGACCCTTGTAAGCGAAGATGGAAAGTCTGCAGCAATCGTTGAAGTAAACAGTGAGACAGACTTCGTAGCAAAGAACGCACAGTTCCAGGGCTATGTTGCCGATGTGGCAGCACAGGTACTGGCCAGCAGCGCGCAGGATATGGATGCATTCATGGCGGAAGCATGGGCAAAGGATGCTTCCCTGACTGTAGCTCAGGAATTATCCAGCCAGATCGCAGTAATCGGCGAGAACATGAACATCAGAAGATTCGAGAAGATCACCACAGACGGTGTTGTAATCGACTATATCCACGGCGGCGGAAGAATCGGCGTATTACTGGAAGCTTCTGCTGAAGTTGTCAACGATGATGTAAAAGAGGCTTTAAAGAACGTTGCAATGCAGATTGCAGCTTTAACACCAAAGTATGTAAAGAGAGACGAGATTCCTCAGGAATTCGTTGAACATGAAACTGAGATTTTAAAGGTTCAGGCTAAGAACGAGAATCCGGATAAGCCGGACGCTATCATCGAGAAGATGATCGTTGGCCGTCTCAACAAGGAATTAAAAGAATTCTGTCTGTTAGACCAGGCTTACGTGAAGGATGGCGATTTAACTGTTGCTAAATACTTAGAGCAGGTTTCCAAAGAAGTTGGCGGAAAGATCGAACTGAAGAAATTCGTTCGTTTTGAAACCGGCGAAGGTCTTGAGAAAAAAGAAGAAGATTTTGCTGCTGAAGTTGCAAAACAGATGCAGTAATATATTCCGCCGAACGTATGTGAGGGGGACTTACAAAATTCCGCCGCGCATAAACGAGGAGGACTTTCCAAGGAAAGAGGATTCAGGGGGGAATCCCATGGGCATCCATGGGATTTTTCTATAGAGACAGTGTCCGTTTAGCGTTGACAGATGTTTCCAAATTGGACGGACACTTCGCCCTTTTCCGGGTTCAGAGCAGGAGAGACTATTGATATTTCGCAGAACGCAGGGATGGAAGCCTGGAAGGCTTTCGTCCGGGCTGCGCGAAGGAAACCTTATACCAAAGGAGTTGACACAATGGCTAAATATATTTTTAAACGTATCATCATGGCGATTGTAACAATATTTGCGGTTGCATCTGTTACATTCTTCGTTATGAACATGGTACCCGGCGGCCCTTTCATGTCAGAGAAGGCCATAAGTCCGCAGGCACAGGCCGCATTGAATGAGAAATACGGTCTTGATAAGCCTCTAAGTGAGCAGTATGTTACATATATGAAAGATCTTCTTCACGGAAATCTCGGTTTAAGCGTAAAACAGCGCGGCCGTACCGTGAATATGATCATCGCATCGAAGTTCCCGGTGTCCGCAAGAGTCGGCGGCATCGCAATCTTAACGGCAGTTCTGGTGGGCGTTCCACTGGGGAGTATTGCCGCCTTTAAACGAGGGACGGTGGTGGATGACATCATAATCGTATTCAGTACGTGCGGAATTGCGATTCCCAGTTTCGTAATCTGTACGATCCTGATGTATGTCCTGAGTCTGAAGCTGGGGCTGCTGCCCACGTACGGACTGGCATCGTGGAAAAACTACATCATGCCGGTTATTGCGCTGGCACTGTATCCGTCGTCCTATATCGCACGTCTGATGCGTTCTTCCATGCTGGATGTTATGGGCCAGGACTACATGAGAACAGCACGCGCAAAGGGACTTTCTCAGATAATCAGCATTTTCAAACATGCGCTTCGTAACGCGATTCTTCCGGTTGTTACGTATTTGGGACCGCTTCTTGCCTATACGGTAACGGGAAGCTTCATTGTCGAGAAAATTTTCACAATTCCGGGCCTTGGCTCCGAGTTTATCGGTTCCATCACAGGACGTGACTATCCGCTGATCATGGGAACTACCATATTCCTTGCCTCATTGATGGTTGTTATGAACGTGATCGTAGACGTTGCCTACAAATTCATCGATCCACGTATTAATCTTAAATAGAAAGGAGAAAGAAGATGTCGAATAATAAATTATCATTACAGCTTAACGTAGACGACTTTCTCCCGGCAAGTGACGAGGAAAAAGAGAGTCTTACCGTCCTCCGCAAGAGCGTTGGCTTCTGGCAGGATGGAATACGCCGTTTAAAGAAGAATAAGATTGCCATGGTCAGCCTGGTAGTTATCGTTTTTGTATTCATTTTTTCATTCCTGGTACCGCAGTTCTACCCATACAGCTATGAGCAGCAGATTCGCGGAAGCGAGAATCTGGCACCCATGCAGTATTCGGAAAAGGAACTGGAGGCGAAGGCGGCGGGAGAGAGCGTATTCCCGCATGTGCTGGGAACGGATAACCTGGGACGTGACTATGCAGTCCGTGTCATGATGGGCAGCCGTGTCTCCCTTACCGTAGGTCTTGTGGCCTCCGCTATCATCCTGTTGATTGGTTCCCTTTACGGTTCCATCGCGGGCTTCTTCGGCGGCTGGGTCGATATGATTATGATGCGTATCGTCGATATGATCTATACGGTCCCCGATATTCTGATCATCGTTCTTTTATCGGTTGCATTTGACCAGCCCCTAAAGGCGTTGGCTCAAAAACCGGGATTTGAATGGATTCAGGTAATCGGTGTCAACCTGATCAGTATTTTCGTCGTGTTCGCCCTTCTTTACTGGGTTGGTATGGCCCGAATCGTTCGAAGCCAGATCCTCATTCTGAAGGAGCAGGAATACGTGACCGCGGCCAGGGCACTAGGTGCTTCCAATGGCCGTATCATTAGGAAGCACTTACTGACAAACTGTATCGGTACTCTGATTGTTACCACAACGCTGCAGATTCCGTCCTCGATCTTTACGGAAAGCTTCTTAAGCTTCTTAGGTCTTGGCGTTGCTGCGCCGATGCCTTCTCTGGGAAGCCTTGCCAGTGCTGCGTTAAATGGTCTGCAGTCTTATCCGCACCGTCTGTTTGCACCTGCGCTTGCGATTTCCGTCATTATTTTAAGCTTTAACTTACTGGGCGACGGTCTGCGTGACGCGTTTGACCCGAAACTCAAGGACTAAGGGAGGAGAGATACGATGAGCGAGTATTTGGTAAATATCAAAAATGAACGCCTTTCTTTCTTTACTCCCGCGGGTGAAGTAAAGGCATTAAATGATGTGTCTCTTCATTTAAAAGAAGGCGAAGTGCTGGGAATTGTCGGCGAATCCGGTTCCGGTAAATCCGTAACCGCATACAGTTTAATGGGAATTACCGCATATCCGGGCCGTCTGATCGGCGGTTCTCTGGAATTCAACGGTCATGAGATTGAAAAGATGTCAGAAAAGGAACTGAGAAAAGTGCGTGGAAATGAGATTTCCATTATTTTCCAGGACCCGATGACCAGCTTGAATCCGGTTTATTCCATCGGAAACCAGATCCGTGAGGTAATTATGCTTCATACGGATAAGAATAAACAGCAGGCGAATGAGAGAGCGAAGGAACTTCTGACTCTCGTTGGAATCAACGAGCCGGAGAAGCGTCTGAAACAGTATCCTCACGAGTTGTCCGGCGGTATGCGCCAGCGTGTGATGATTGCCATCGCCCTTGCCTGCGAACCGAAGCTTTTGATTGCAGATGAGCCGACCACGGCTCTGGATGTTACCATTCAGGCCCAGATTCTCGAGCTGATGATGGACTTAAAGGAAAAACTGGGCATGGCGATTATCATGATTACCCATGACTTAGGTGTTGTTGCCAACATGTGTGACAGAATCGCCGTTATGTATGCCGGCAAGGTTGTAGAATACGGTACGACAGATGATATCTTCTACCGTCCGTCCCACGAGTACACAAAGGGACTGATCCGGAGTATTCCGAAGCTGACGGAAAAAGAGCATAATAAGCTGGTACCTATCGAGGGAAGCCCTGTCGATATGCTGAATCCGCCTGCGGGATGTCCGTTTGCGCCGCGGTGCCGCGCCTGTATGAAGATCTGTTTAAGAGAGATGCCGCCGTATACAGATTTATCCGATATCCATTACAGTGCATGCTGGCTGATGCAGAAGAGAGAGTTTGACAAACAGCAGGATTCCAGGACACAGAAGGGGGATGCATGATGGAAGACAAGTATCTGGTAGAAGTAAAACACTTACAGCAGTATTTCCCGGTTGCAGGAAGTAAGCTTTTTGAAAAGAAGGTTGTAAAGGCGGTCGATAACGTTTCCTTCGGTATCCGAAGAGGAGAGACACTTGGCCTGGTAGGCGAGTCCGGCTGTGGAAAGACGACAACCGGCCGTACCCTGCTTCGATTATATGAACCGACGGATGGAACGATTCTCTATGACGGCAAGGATATCACGCATGTGAATATGCTTCCTTACCGCCGTAAGATGCAGATCGTATTCCAGGATCCGTACGCGAGCCTTGATCCGCGTATGACGGTCGAGGATATCGTCGGCGAGGCCATCGACATCCATCGTCTGGCTGCCAACAGGAAGGACCGTCACGAGAGAATCTTATCCGTGCTTTCCACCGTTGGCTTAAACTCCGAGCATGCGAACCGTTATCCTCACGAGTTCTCAGGCGGACAGCGTCAGCGTGTCGGCATTGCGCGCGCCCTGGCGGTAAACCCGGAGTTTATCGTGTGTGATGAGCCTGTATCCGCACTGGATGTATCCATCCAGGCCCAGGTTGTCAACATGTTCGAGCAGCTTCAGGAAGAACTGGGACTGACCTATCTTTTCATTGCACATGATTTATCCATTGTAAAACATATATCAAACCGAATCGGAGTTATGTATCTGGGCAAGCTGGTGGAGCTGGCAGACAGCTATGAGCTGACATTCCACAGTGTGCATCCGTATACTAAGAGCCTGATCTCGGCGATTCCGATCGCTGATCCGGAGATCAGCAGAAAATCTAAGAGAATTGTTCTGGAAGGCGACGTGCCGAGCCCGGTTAATCCGCCGAGCGGCTGCCGTTTCCGTACCCGCTGTCCGTATGCAGACGAGCTCTGCGCAGCGGAAGAGCCGCAGTGGAAGGAAGTTTCCACTGGTCATTACGCAGCATGCCACCACTTAGACAAAGTAAATTAATTTCTAAGTTGCTATTCCTGGAGATTTGTGGTATGCTAAAAGACAAATCAGCACAGTAGTCAGGTAAAGTACTGCTGTGCTAATTTGAATAAATTCTTTAGAGGAGGAATTGATATGAAAAAAACAGCACTTGTATTGGCTGCTGTTATGGCATCCGGCATGATTCTTACTGCCTGCGGCGGCAACAAGACCGCTGATGCTCCAACAACAAAAGCTGCCGATACCACAACAACAGCTGCTGCCGCAGAGGGCGAGACTGCTGCACCGGCTGAAAACGGAGGAGCTGGCCTTGATCTTGCAGTTCAGATCGGACCTGATCCCGAGACAGTTGACCCGGCTTTAAACAGCGCGGTAGACGGTGGAAACATGATTCTTCATGCATTTGAGACTCTGTTGACCGTTGACTCTGACAACAAGATTGTACCTGGACAGGCGGAGTCTTTCGACGTTTCTGACGACGGACTTACCTACACCTTCCACCTTCGTGAAGGCTTAAAGTGGAGCGATGGTACACCTCTGACAGCGAATGATTTCGTTTACTCCTGGCAGAGACTGGCAGATCCGAACACCGCAGCACCTTACGCTCAGGATATGTTAGGCTATGTAAAGGGCTTCAAGGAAGCAAGTGACGGCAATTTAGAGGCACTGGGTGTTTCCGCACCTGATGACAATACATTTGTAGTAGAACTGGC
>OGFR01000641.1_pt1 | contig 24295 bp, 20 predicted proteins | sample 1571001 | NCBI WGS metagenome assembly OGFR01 (sample SAMEA2582064, study PRJEB24529) | metagenome | biome: Human gut stool | place: China | collected 2011 | reverse complement strand
GTTCTGTAGGCCCTCCCCGGAACTTCGGACCCTTTCGTGCTATTCCCTTAAATTGTAATTCTATTCCTGTCCGTCCCAGCAGTATGTGCACAGGCATTCCTTTGGCAATCCGATGGATTTCACCAGATCATCTAACCGATGGAATTTGAGAGTTGTGAAGTTTAGGTGTTTTCGGATTTCTTCGACCATCTCCTGGTAGTTCTGGCTGTCCGGGTTGGCGTAGTCGGCGAGGACTTCTTCGGATACGTTGTCTCCTTCCCGGTCGCGGATAATACGGCGGGTGATCAGATCCAGTTCAGAGTTGGAACGGGAGAAGTTTAAGTAGCGGCAGCCGAAAAGCAGCGGAGGGCAGGCCGGGCGGATGTGGACCTCTTTGGCTCCGCTCTGATAAAGAAACTCTGTGGTTTCGCCAAGCTGGGTTCCGCGGACAATCGAATCATCAATCAGAAGCAGTCGCTTGTCTTTGATAAGGGCGCCCACCGGGATCAGCTTCATCTTTGCGATGAGGTTTCGCTGGCTCTGGTTCTGCGGCATAAAGGAGCGCGGCCAGGTTGGGGTATATTTGATGAAGGGTCTTGCAAAGGGAATGCCAGACTCGTTGGCATAGCCGATGGCGTGGGCGATGCCGGAGTCAGGAACACCTGCCACAATATCCGGGTGGATGGTGTCGGTCGGTGCGCTGGATGCGTCCTGCTTGGCAGAAGAGGCAGTTTCAGGAGCCTGGCTGCCGGAACCAGCTGCAGTTTCATGTCCCGGACAGTGGCTGCACCCATGGCATCCGAGATCCCGGTCTGCCAGGATCTGTCCGCAGCGGTAACGCATTTCTTCTACGTTGATTCCTTCATAGCTGGAGGTAGGGTAGCCATAATAAACCCACAGGAATGAACAGATCTTCATCTCTTTGCGCGGAGCAGAAAGCTGGGTTACACCGTCCGCGCTCACGTGAACAATCTCACCTGGTCCCAGTTCATAGCAGTCGTGATATCCGAGATTGATATAGGCAAAGCTCTCAAAGGAAACACAGCAGGCCTCATCCTTCTGTCCAACCGTCAGAGGAGTACGTCCATAGCGGTCTCTGGAAGCGTAGATGCCATCCGGGGTCAGGAGGAGAATGGTCATGGAGCCCTGGATCATTTCCTGGGCATACAAAAGCCCTTCTACCAGACTCTGCTTCTGATTGATGATGGCTGCAGTCAATTCTGTGGCATTGATGCGTCCGCCACTCATTTCCATGAAATGAATGTGTCCGTTTTTGAAGGCATGATCGATCAGCTCTGCTTCATTGTTGATCTTGCCAACGGTAACGATGGCGTAGCTTCCAAGATGAGAGTGGATCAGAAGCGGCTGCGGCTCATTATCCGAAATAGAGCCGATTCCGGCATTACCGGAAAGCTCTTCTACATCCCGTTCGAACTTTGTCCGGAACGGGGAATTTTCTATATTATGAATACTCCTCTGAAATCCGTTTTCTCCATAGACGGCCATTCCGCCGCGGCGTGTTCCAAGGTGAGAATGATAGTCTGTACCAAAAAACAGATCCATCACACAGTCGTGTTTTGATACTACTCCAAAAAAACCTCCCATGATTGTTAAACTCCTTCCAATCTGTATGTAATCGTGTCATGTGTGCAAAATACAGACTCAGTGTATCATATATCACTATATTTATACAACTGGAATTATATATAAAAATTACTAATATATATAACCGGAATGTATTTGACGGAGCTAGAATGAGGATTTACAATAAGGTTAAGTGCCAAAACAAAAACAAGATATTGATTGACAATTCAGATACTTTCTCCTATAATTAAAACCACGTTAATGAATTAGCACTTTACCATAACAGAGTATTGGAGACGGGATTATGAACATGAATAACCAGCTACTGCATACCCCGGAGGGTGTGCGTGATATTTATGCGGAGGAATGTGCCAGAAAACTTGCGGTGGAGCAAAAGATCCAGCATGTGTTCGGCCTTTACGGATATCAGAGCATTGAAACGCCGGTATTTGAGTTTTTTGATATTTTCAAGAAAGAGCGTGGAAGCGTGGGAAGCCAGGGAATGTACAAGTTTTTTGACCGGGACAACAACACCCTGGTGCTCCGTCCGGATATGACACCTCCCATTGCCCGCTGCGTTGCAAAGTATTATATGGATGAGACAAAACCGCTGCGTCTCTGTTATCTTGGGCCGACCTTCATCAATGGAACCAGTTATCAGGGCCGTTTAAAGGAATCCACCCAGACCGGCGCCGAGCTGATCGGAGATGACACAGCAGATGCGGATGCAGAGATGATCGCCATGGTCATTGATGCCTTGCGGGAAACCGGCTTAAAGGAGTTCCAGGTAGAACTTGGCCAGGTGGAATTTTACCGCGGACTGGTGGAGGAATCCGGTATGGACGAGGAGACGCAGGAAAAGCTTCGTATCCTCATCGAAAATAAAAACTATTTTGGCGTGGAGGAGCTTTTATCCGAGCAGACCATGGGTGCGGAATTAAAAAAGCTCTTTCTGAAGCTTCCGGAGCTGTTCGGAGACATTGACCAGATCCGTCTGGCAAAATCCATGACGACCAATGCGCGTGCCCTTGGGGCTATCCGTCGTTTGGAGGAGGTACAGGAGATCCTGGACAGCTACGGTCTTGGGGATTACGTTTCCTATGACCTTGGCATGCTGAGCAAATATTCCTATTATACCGGTATTATTTTCAAGGCCTACACCTACGGAACCGGCGAGTATATTGTGGCAGGCGGCCGGTACGACAAGCTGCTGGAGCAGTTCGGAAAAAAGGCAGCGGCAGTCGGCTTTGCCATCATGGCAGACCAGCTCCTTCTGGCGCTTTCCAGACAGAAGATCCGCATCGATGTCAAAATGAATGACACGATCATCCTGTATGATCAGCAGGCAAGAGATAAGGCAATCCGCCTGGCGTGCCAGTTCCGCAATGCCGGAATCCCGGCACAGCTTACGCCAAGAACGGAGGCGGAGACCATGGACGCATATCTGGATTACGCAAGACGGTTCCAGATGCACCGCCTCATCAGCCTTCCTGCAGATGGCAGTACTGCAGTGGTTTATGATACGGAGACAGGCGTTTCTGTCAGTCAGGCATACACCGAAACTGTTCGGGATTACATTCATTAAAGGAGACTGGCCGTTATGAGATATCTTACATTTGCGCTGGCCAAGGGACGGCTGGCAAATAAATCGCTGGCTCTGTTCGAAAAGATCGGCATTACCTGTGAAGAGATGAAGGACAAGGACACTAGAAAGCTGATCTTCACCAATGAGGAACTTGGGTATCGTTTTTTCCTTGCAAAAGCCAATGACGTGCCGACATATGTAGAGTATGGCGCAGCCGATATCGGTATTGTAGGAAAAGATACGATCCTGGAAGAGGGACGAAAGCTTTACGAGGTGCTGGACTTAAAACTGGGCAAATGCCGCATGTGTGTGTGCGGTCCGGAATCGGCCCGGGAGCTGCTGCAGCACCATGAGCTCATCCGCGTAGCCACCAAGTACCCGGCCATCGCAAAGGATTACTTCTATAATAAAAAGCATCAGACGGTGGAAATCATCAAGTTAAACGGTTCCATTGAGCTGGCACCTATTGTTGGCCTTTCCGAGGTCATCGTAGATATCGTAGAAACCGGTTCTACACTGCGGGAAAACGGCCTGACCGTACTGGAAGAGGTCTGCCCGCTTTCTGCACGCATGGTGGTGAACCAGGTCAGCATGAAACGGGAGCATGAGCGTATCACCAAGATCATTCAGCAGTTAAAAAATCTGATCCAGGAGGCATAAGAGACCATGAGAATCATCAAATTAAATGAACAGAGCAGGGCAAACATCCTTGCAGATTTATTAAAGCGTGACCCAAATAACTACAGCGCCTATGAGGACACCGTACAGGCAATCGTGGACGATGTCCGCGCCAGAGGCGATGAAGCCCTTTTTGAATATACAAAAAAATTTGACGGAGCAGAGCTGTCTGCAGACAACATCCGCGTGACTCAGGCTGAGATCCAGGAGGCTCTTTCCCAGGTTGACCCGAACCTTCTGGCAGTCATGAAGAAATCCATGAAAAACATCCGGGAGTACCATGAAAAACAGAAGCAGTACAGCTGGTTTGACAGCAAGCCGAACGGCACCATCCTCGGGCAGAAGGTAACTGCACTTTCCAGCGTCGGCGTTTATGTGCCTGGCGGCAAAGCTGCTTATCCGTCTTCCGTTCTGATGAATATCATCCCGGCAGAAGTGGCCGGAGTTGAGAAGATCGTCATGGTGACCCCGCCGGGAAAAGACGGCAAGGTCAATCCGGTGACCCTAATCGCGGCACACCTGGCCGGTGCCACTGAGGTTTATAAGGTGGGCGGTGCCCAGGCCATCGCAGCTCTGGCATTTGGTACCAAATCCATTCCGCGTGTCAATAAAATCGTAGGACCGGGCAACATCTTTGTGGCTCTGGCGAAAAAGGCCGTGTATGGCCATGTAAGCATCGACAGCATTGCCGGACCAAGTGAGATCCTGGTACTGGCGGATGAGACTGCAAACCCTCGCTTTGTGGCTGCCGATCTTTTGTCCCAGGCTGAGCATGATGAGCTGGCATCCGCAATTCTGGTTACCACCAGCATGGAGCTGGCAGAAAAAGTATCCGCAGAGGCAGAAGCCTTCGTACAGAACCTGTCCAGAAAGGCAATCCTGGAGAAATCCCTAGAGAACTACGGCTACATTCTGGTAGCGGATTCCATGGAGGATGCTATTGAGACTGCCAACGCCATTGCTTCCGAGCACCTGGAGATCGTGACAAAGAACCCGTTTGAGGTCATGACCAAGATCCAGAATGCCGGTGCCATCTTTATGGGCGAATACAGCTCTGAGCCGCTGGGTGATTACTTTGCAGGCCCGAACCATGTGCTTCCGACCAACGGAACCGCAAAATTCTTCTCCCCTCTCGGCGTAGACGATTTCATCAAGAAATCCAGCATCATCTATTATTCCAGAGAAGCGCTCGAGGCAGTACACACGGATATCGAAAGCTTTGCAGAGGCAGAGCACCTGACCGCACATGCCAACTCCGTCCGTGTCCGCTTTGAATAAGAGGGAGGAACTGTATTATGGCACGCTGCGCAACGATTGAACGAAATACAAAAGAAACAAAAATCTGCCTGACCCTGGATCTGGACGGAACCGGAAAAGCAGATATCCATACCGGCATTGGCTTTTTTGACCATATGTTAAACGGCTTTGCGCGGCATGGGCTTTTTGATTTAAGTCTCCGGGTGGACGGAGATCTGGAGGTCGATACCCATCATACCATTGAGGATACCGGCATTGTGCTAGGGAAGGCGATCAAAGAGGCTGTGGGAGATAAAAAAGGCATTGTCCGCTACGGTACCATGATCCTTCCCATGGATGAGGCGCTGCTCTTGTGTTCTCTGGATCTTTGCGGACGTCCGTATCTGGTGTATGACTTAAATCTGGACCGGGAAAAGGTGGGCGATCTGGAAACCGAGATGATCCGCGAGTTTTTCTATGCGGTATCTTACGGCGCAGAGATGAACCTGCATGTAAAGCAGTTAAGCGGCATCAACAACCATCATATCATTGAGGGCGCCTTCAAGGCTTTTGCGAAGGCACTGGACAGCGCCACCCGCTATGATGCGCGCATCACAGACGTTCTGTCTACGAAGGGTGTTCTGTAGGAAAGGAGAAATCACAATGCAGTTATATCCGGCAATCGATATGAAGGGCGGAAAATGCGTCCGCCTGACCCAGGGATTATTTGACAACGTAAAAGTATACTCCGATACTCCGGCTGACATGGCAAAGCTCTGGGTCAGCCAGGGGGCATCTTTTCTCCACATTGTGGATCTGGACGGCGCGCTGGCCGGACATTCCGTGAACGAGGATGCCATCCGGGCCATTGCATCCAGCGTTTCCGTTCCGATTGAACTGGGCGGCGGTATCCGCAGCGCAGAGGCGGTAAAAAATATGCTGGACCTCGGCATCACCCGCTGCATCATCGGTACCCGAGCCGTAGAGCGGCCGGAATTTATGAAGGAGCTGGTAGAAACCTTTGGAGCGGACCGCATTGTGGCCGGTGTGGACGCCAAAAACGGTATGGTTGCCGTAGAGGGTTGGGAGAAGGTCAGCAGCCTTTCCGCCCTGGAGCTTTGCCAGCAGATGAAGGAATTTGGCGTAAAGCATATTGTATACACAGATATTTCCAAGGACGGAACCTTAACCGGGCCAAACGTGGAGTACACAAAGCTTCTGACAGAAAAGACCGGTCTGGATGTGATCGCATCCGGAGGAGTATCCTGCATGGACGATCTTGCCCGTCTGCATGACTGCGGTATCAAAGGCGCCATCATCGGAAAAGCATTGTATGAGAACAAAATCAGCCTGCCGGATGCGGTAGCGCAGTTTGAACAGGGAGAATAGCTATGGCAGAATTTAAACGGTTACTGGCGCAGCTTTGCTGCGATGAAAAACAGGAAGAGGAGCTTCTTTCGTATGCGTCCGCATGCGGCAACGATGGTGCGGATGGCCTGGTATTGATTGACAATGCAAAAACGGATGAAGAGCATGAATTTCACATTGGTCTGATCCGGAAAATGGCAAGAGCCATCGACATTCCGATTTTTGCAGGCGGACGGGTAAAACGTCTGGAGGATGTAAAAAAATATCTTTATGCAGGCGCAAAAGGCGTATTTCTGGATGTCTCTGTCGAGGAAAATGTAGATATGATCAAAGAAGCGGCAGACCGATTCGGCAGCGAGAAGATCTTCATCCGTTTAAATGACGCGGCACAGACAAAACGCATTCCGGAATATGCCCAGCTTGGCGCCTCCATGGCATTTCTGGGAGAGGAAGTACTTCCGGAAGCCGCAGAGGTGATCCGCACCATGGAGGAGCAGATGCACTATTATGTCATGAGCTCATCCGGCGAAACTGAAGCACTCGCAAAAGAACTCAAGGCAGAGCCTGCTGCCGGAATCATTCTGGTAAATGAAAAGCCGGAAAACGGAAATTACATGGAGAAAAAGCAGGAGCTTGGCGCACTTGGCATTTCCGTTGATATTTTAAAGAGCAGCGTTTCCTGGGAAGATTTCAAGAAAAACGCTGACGGCCTGGTTCCGGTCATTGTCCAGGACTTTAAGACCTCGGAGGTTCTGATGCTGGCTTACATGAACGAGCAGGCTTTCACAGACACCCTGCGTACCGGCAAGATGCACTACTACAGCCGCAGCCGTAAGAGCCAGTGGTTAAAGGGGGAAACCTCCGGACATTTCCAGTATGTAAAATCCCTCCATTTAGACTGCGACAATGATACCATCCTGGCAAAGGTTCATCAGATCGGAGCGGCCTGTCATACCGGCTCCAGAAGCTGCTTTTTCCAGACTCTGGCAGAAAAGGACTATCGGGAAACCAACCCGCTTAAGGTATTTGAGGATGTCTTCTCCGTGATCCAGGACCGCAAGATCCATCCGAAGGAAGGCTCCTACACCAACTACCTGTTCGATAAGGGAATTGATAAGATTTTAAAGAAGGTCGGCGAGGAGGCCACCGAGATCGTCATTGCGGCCAAGAACCTGGACTCGGAGGAAATCAAGTATGAGATTTCAGATTTCCTGTATCATGTCATGGTGCTGATGGCGGAGCGCGGAGTGACCTGGGAGGACATTACCGAGGAACTGGCCAACCGTTAGGAATAAACAAAAACACAACATTTGTGCACAAAAAGTGACACACTCATGAGAAAAGTGAGGCAGATTTTCAACATTTTTGGGAATCTGCCTCACTTTTTTCTGTGAAATCTACGGAAACAGGTATACTTTTTATGGTCAAACATAACATTTTTAATAAAATGTACTTGCGTAAATGAGAATACTGTGTTACACTTACAGACAAGTGTAAGCCACAAACGCACACGGAAAAGGTGGGATTTGCACCCGGCGCGCAAAGGGGGAATAAGATTAGCGGCGCGGCCGGAATCAGGGCAGCAAAAGCTGTTAAGGAGAAGGAGGAATACTATGAAAAAGAGAAGACTTATGGCACTGGTAACCGCAGCAGCCATGACAATGGGACTGGCCGGATGCGGCGGCCAAAGCTCGGCAACGGCAACAACCGCAGCACCGGCAGGAGCTGAGAAAACTACAGAGGCCGCTGTGACCGAGGCAGCAGAAGCTGCAAAATCCGAGGGCTCTGACAACTGGAAGGTAGCTATCTTAACCGGTACCGTGTCCCAGGGCGAGGAGGAGTTCCGTGCGGCAGAGCGTGCACTGGAAACCTACGGACCGGAGCACATCGTGACCGCGACTTACCCGGACAACTTCATGTCTGAGATGGAGACCACCGTATCCCAGATCGTATCCTTCGCGTCCGACCCGGATGTAAAGGCTATTGTGATGTGTCAGGCAGTTCCTGGCGCAAAGGCAGGTTTTGACAAAGTTCGTGAGATGGGCCGTGACGACATGCTTCTGATCGCGGGTACTCCGCAGGAAGATCCGGCTGTTATCTCCGCAGCATCTGACATCGTACTGTATTCAGATGAGGCAGCGCAGGGTGATACCATCATGGAGAAATGCGCAGAGTGGGGCATCGATGTATTCGTACATTATTCCTTCCCGCGCCACATGGCTATGGAGCTGATCGTAGCACGTCATGAGCTGCTTAAGAAGAACGCAGAGGCTCTTGGCATCGAAATGGTAGACGTTACCGCTCCGGATCCGACTGCAGAGGCAGGTCTTTCCGCTTCCCAGCAGTTCATTCTGGAAGATGTTCCGCAGCAGTTAAAGAAATACGAGGGCAAGAAAGTAGCTTTCTTCACCACCAACTGTGGTATGCAGCCGTCTCTTCAGACCGCGTGCCTGGATGAGCCGAATGCTTATTATCCGCAGCCGTGCTGCCCGAGCCCGTATCATGCATTCCCGGCTACTCTGGGTCTGGAACTTGCAATCGGCGGCGATGACACCGAGGCATTAGAGCAGATCGCGGCTAAGCTGAAAGAGCATGACGCAGTGGACCGCTTCTCTACCTGGGCATCTCCGGTCGCTATGACCATCATTGAGGTTGGTGTGGAATACGCAAAGGGTTATATCACCGGCGAGATCACAGACCATAATGATTCCGAGAAACTGAAGGAGCTGTTCAACTCCAAGATTGACGGTGCCAAGATCAATAACTACAAGAACGCGGACGGCGAGGAATTTGACAACTATTACACAATTCTCCTTGCTCCGGTTGATTTTAACGATTACTTAAAGTAAAAGACTGAAATCTGCAGACAGGCATACCCTATTGATTTCGGGTGTGCCTGTTTCTATCTTAGAGAAAGGGGCTTTTCATGAACACAGAATATGTTCTTGAGATGAAAAACATTAGTAAGCAGTATGGGGAAAACGCAGTCCTTCAAGGCGTTTCCCTCTCTGTGAAAAAAGGTGAGATCCATGCGCTCCTTGGAGAGAACGGTGCGGGTAAATCCACGCTGATGAACGTGCTGTTCGGTATGCCGGTCATCCACAGCACCGGCGGATTTGAGGGAAGCGTCTATTTAAACGGTGAGGAGACGCGCATCCTTTCCCCCCACGATGCCATGGAAAAGGGCATCGGCATGGTACACCAGGAGTTCATGCTGCTCCCGGGCTTTACCATCACGGAGAATATTAAACTGAACCGTGAAATCTGCCGTCCGAATCCAGTTAGCCGCGTTTTGGGCAAGAACCTGGAAGGACTGGACATGAAGGCCATGCAGACAGATGCGCGCACCGCGCTGGATCATGTGGGCATGTCCATCGACGAAAACACCCTGGTACAGGGTCTCCCGGTCGGCTATATGCAGTTTGTGGAGATTGCAAGAGAGATTGATAAGACCGGCGTGAAGCTTCTGGTATTCGACGAGCCGACCGCTGTTTTAACCGAGAGTGAGGCAGCACAGCTTATCTCCGTGATGAAGAAGATTGCGGAGAGCGGCATTGCCATTATCTTTATCACACATCGTCTGGATGAGGTTATGGCTGCTTCCAACAACATTACCATTCTCCGTGATGGAAAGCTGGTGGCAACCCGCGAGACAAAGAATACCAGCATCCGTGAGATCGCGGAGCTGATGGTAGGACGCAAGGGTGAGTCCATGGCCGAGGTAGAACCGCGTCCGGTGCCGCAGGGCAAGGTTGCCATGAGCATCAAAGACCTTTACGTCAATATGCCGGGCGAACGCGTGAACGGCCTGTCGCTGGATGTCATCGAGGGCGAGATTCTGGGGATCGGCGGACTGGCCGGTCAGGGAAAACTTGGCATCTCCAACGGCATCATGGGCCTTTATGAGGTAGAAGGCGAGGTTACCCTGTTTGGAGAAAAGCTGAACCTCATGGATACCCGGGAAGTACTGAAGGCCGGTGTGGCCATGGTATCGGAGGACCGGAAAGGCGTGGGCCTGCTTCTGGACCGTTCCATTGAAGACAACATCGTGTTCAATTCCATGCAGATCAAAGATGAGTATCTGAAAAAGATTGGACCGTTTACCCTGGTAGACAGCAGGAAGGTCCGCCAGACTGCCGAGGAGTATATCAAGAGCCTGGATATCCGCTGCTTTGGACCGACCCAGCACTCCGGCACCTTATCCGGCGGCAACCAGCAGAAGGTCTGCATCGCAAAAGCCCTCTGCACCTCCCCGAAATTCCTGTTCGTATCTGAGCCGACCCGAGGCATCGACATCGGTGCGAAAAAGCTGGTGCTGGAAACCCTGGTGCGCTTAAACAGGGAGCTTGGCATGACGGTGGTCATCATTTCTTCCGAGCTTCAGGAGCTTAAGAGTGTGTCTGACCGCATTGCCATCGTATCAGAAGGAAAGCTGGTAGACATCCTGTCTCCGCAGGCTTCTGACGCGGATTACGGTCTGGCCATGTCCGGCATCCGGCCATCTGAACATCTGGAAAAGGAGGGAACGAACGCATGACGAAACAGAAGATACAGAAAATGATTGCGGTTCTCTGCATTGCGGCTGCTGCCGTCTGTCTGCTACTTGGCCTGATCAACATACCAAAGCAGAACGGGGCAGCCGGCCAGGAAATCCTGCAGCAGCTCCGCATCCAGACCCTTTTAAGCGCGACCGGTGACAGCGTGGTAGAGAGCTATGTAGCCATTGCCAAGCAGGAGGCCCAGAAACAGGCCAAGGAAGCCGGCGGCGGCATGGCAGCCATCCGTGAGGCAGTAGAGAAGGCCGAGGCCGAGACCCGTGCGAAGTACGAGGGCGGCGCAGCGGCAGATTCCCTGTCTGTGGAAACGGCAGACCTTTCTGCGGCAGTGGATGTTTACACAGAAGCTGTAAAGGCCTATGCGGAAGCAGAGGCTGCTGCGCGCAGCACCTATGAGGAAGCGCATTACGCAGAGGCGGAAGCGGCTCTGGAACAGAAGCATGAGGAAATGCTGGCAGCCGGACAGGAAGTTCCGGAGGACGACGAAGTTGTTGTGGATATGTCCGGCTTTGAGCCGACAGAGGAAATGCTTGTAAAGCAGGAGGAAGCGAAAACAACCTACGCCCAGGTGGGAGCGGAGTTGAAGAAAATCTACCCGGTCCTGACGGATGAGGCGCTGGAAACTCTGGAAGAGACGGTAGAGGGAATCCTGTACCAGTCCGGTGACAGCTTCTCCACCCAGTATGACCGTTATATGGAGCAGAGCAGCGCGAAGGAGACCACTGCGCAGCGTCTGATCCGCCGTGCAGACGATATGATCTATCTGGCATGTGCCCTGATTGTCGTGGCACTTCTGTTATTATTCCATCAGGTTCTGGTGGCAAAGCTGGGTATTCCAAGAGTCATCATCGGCGTATTCTTTATCCTGCTGTGCTTTATGACCCTGTGGTATGACCTGTCCTTGTCTACCCTGTTAAGTAATACCGTGGTCCGCATGGGCATGAACGCCATCATGGTTCTGGCTATGGTGCCGGGCATCCAGTGCGGCATCAGCTTAAACCTGGGCCTTCCGATTGGTCTGGTAGCAGGACTCATCGGCGGCCTGTTGACCATTGAGCTTGGTATCCCAGGATGGGGCGGCTTCTTATTTGCCATTGTGGCAGGCTCTGTACTGGCTGCAGTCTGCGGATACTTATACGCCCTGATGTTAAACCGTCTGAAGGGTTCCGAGATGTCCGTTACTACATACGTTGGATTTTCCATCGTTTCCCTGATGTGTATCGCATGGCTGGTGCTTCCATTCCATTCCCTGAAGCTGCGTTGGCCGCTGGGAACCGGACTGCGTAATACCATTGGCCTGGATTCAACGAACTTCCGTCACATCTTAAATGATTTTCTGGCATTCCAGATCGGAGAGTTTACCATTCCGACCGGCCTTCTGCTCTTCATGGCAATCTGCTGCGCGCTGGTATGGCTGTTCTCCAGAAGCAAGACCGGACAGGCCATGCAGGCTGTGGGCAACAACCCGCGCTTTGCTGAATCCGTCGGCATCAACGTAGACCGCATGCGTATTGTAGGAACCGTTCTTTCCACCGTGCTGGGCGCTGTGGGAATTCTGGTATACTCCCAGAGCTACGGCTTCATGCAGCTTTACACCGCACCTCGCCAGATGGGCTTTATCGCCGCATCCGCAATCCTGATCGGAGGCGCATCCACCACCCGCTGTAAGATCAGCCACGTTCTGATCGGTACGTTCTTATTCCAGGGTGTTCTGACGCTGGGCATGCCGGTAGCCAACGTGCTGGTTCCGGGCTCCACCATCTCAGAGACCCTTCGTATCCTGATCTCTAACGGAATCATTCTATATGCGCTTACAAAGTCAGGAGGTGAGTCTCGTGCGTAATAAATGGGATCTTCGTGAAATTCTGCAAAAAAATGCAGTTACCGTGATGTTCGTCGTACTGTGCCTCGTCGGTCTGGTATGCTCCGGACAGACGGTTTCTTATGTGATGTATGAGCTGTTTGGCCGTTTAAGCCGAAACTCCTTTATTGTTCTGGCTCTGATCATTCCGATCATTGCCGGCATGGGAATCAACTTTGCCATCACCATCGGCGCCATGGCGGCCCAGATCGCGGCGCTGTGTGTCATTGAGTGGGGCATCAGCGGCCTTGCCGGATTCCTGACTGCCATGGCCATCACCATGCCGATCGCAGCCTTCTTCGGTTTCCTTATCGGTAAGCTGATGAACAAGATGAAAGGCCAGGAGATGATCGGCGGCCTGATTCTCGGCTATTTCGCCAACGGACTGTATCAGCTGTTATTCCTGTTCATTTTCGGAAACCTGATTCCGTTAAAGGCACCGGGCCTGGTCATCAAGGGTTCCACCGGTGTGGCAAATACCATTGACCTTTCCACTGAGCGCGGCTTCAAATACGCGCTGGACGGATTGTGTCGCGTACCCTTTGGCACTGCAGCACTGATCCTCTGCGGACTGATTGCTGTGTGGAGCCTGGTGAAGCTTGCCACAAAGAAGGAAGACAAAAAGAAAGCGCTGACCCGCACCGGCATCTGTGTGGCAGTTGCCATCATTGCGCAGCTTCCATTCGTGACTGCGGCATTTTCCATGGTCAGCGTACCGATGGTCACCTTCCTGATCGTGGCACTGTTATGCGTGTTCAACAACGCGATCATGAAAACCCGCATCGGACAGCAGTTCCGCGCAGTCGGTCAGAACCGTACCGTGGCGAACGCAGCCGGCATCAACGTAGACCGTGTCCGCGTGATCGCCATCATCATTTCCACCGTGCTGGCCGGATGGGGACAGCTCATCTTCGTACAGAATATGGGCTCCTTCCAGACCTACGGTGCCCATGAGCAGGTCGGCCTTTACGCAGGCGCGGCAATCCTGGTAGGCGGCGCTTCCATTAAGAAAGCAACCAATGGGCAGGCGCTTCTCGGCTGTATCCTGTTCCACCTCTTATTCATCGTTGCACCGTCCGCCGGAAAAAATCTGTTCGGTGACGCGGCCATCGGTGAGTACTTCCGTGTATTCATTTCCTACGGTGTCATTGCACTGGCCCTGGTTATCTATGCATGGGGAGATATCAAAAAGAAAAAAGCAAAATAAAAGAATCACATGGATTGGGCATGGCGCAATCGTTTGATTGATGATATAATGTAACGAGCGCAAGAGAGCCGGAAACGTGCTGGCACGGTTATGGCGAACGGCGAGGCAATCGAGTGACAACATCAGGAGATTGTCTGACATTACGACTCGACAGGAGATATTATCATGGAACAGACGAAAGAAACACATGACCAGTACTATGAAATGGCCCATGCGCCGGTAGGACGCGTGATCTCGAAGCTGGCCGTTCCGACCATCATCAGCATGCTGGTGACTTCCATCTACAACATGGCGGATACTTTTTTTGTAAGTCAGCTCGGGACCAGCGCCTCCGGTGCCGTGGGCATTATTTTTTCTGCCATGGCCATCATCCAGGCATTATCCTTTATGATCGGCATTGGCTCCGGCAACTACATTGCCAGACTGATCGGTGCCGGAAACCGAGAACTGGCGGAGAAGCTTGCCTCCATCGGTTTTTTTACCGGCTTCGGCATGGGACTTGTCATTACCGTGCTTGGCACGGCCAATATCCATGCGCTGGTTATGATGTTGGGATCTACCGTGACCATCGCGCCTTACGCAGAAGCCTATGCTTCCTACATTTTACTTGCGGCACCGTTTATGATGACATCCTTTATCATGAACAATATCCTGCGTTTCCAGGGGAAAGCCCTTTTTGCCATGGTCGGCATTACCACCGGCGGTATTTTAAACATTGTCCTGGATCCGGTTTTTATTTTCGGCATGGATATGGGAACGGCAGGAGCGGCGCTGGCTACCGGAATCTCGCAGTTTGTCAGCTTCTGCATTCTGCTTGCCATGTGCAACCTTCGCAAGGACTGCATTTCGATTGATATCCGAAAGTTCCGCCCAACGCTCAGACTCTATGGACAAATTCTATACGGCGGCATAGCATCCTTGGGACGTCAGGGCATTGCCAGCGTAGCAACGATCATCATGAATATCATGGCGCAGCCCTACGGTGACGCAGCGATTGCAGCCATGTCCATTGTCAACCGGTTTATGATGTTTGTCGGCTCTGCCATGATCGGTTTTGGACAGGGGTTCCAGCCGGTCTGCAGCTATTGTTTCGGAGCAGGCATGTACAGACGTGTGAAAGAGGCCTGTGTGTTCTGTATTAAGGTCAGTACAGCCGTTCTTTTTGTATTTGCCGTGATCGGCCTTATATTTTCCGGCAATATTGTGGCAGTATTCCGCAAGGATGATATGGATGTGATCCGGATCGGTACACTGGCTCTCCGCCTGCAGCTTTGCACGCTGCCGCTCATGGGTATCACTGTTATGGGCAATATGACACCGCAGTCCATGGGATATGGCACCTGGGCTACAGTGGTCTCCACCGCAAGACAGGGGTGGTTTCTGATCCCACTGCTTCTGATCCTGACACCGGCCATCGGCATTCTTGGTATCCAGATCGCACAGCCGTTAGCTGACATCGGAACCACGATCCTGGCAATCTGGATTCTTCGTTTGATTTTTAAAGACTTGCTGCTGAAAGAAGAAATGTCTGAATAGAAGAGGGTGTGTAAAATATCAGATATCTGGATCATCAGGCCAGCGCACTGAACGCAAAAAAATGAAAAGTCATTGTAAAACAGAATTTGTAAAACTGTTTTGCAATGGCTTTTTTGCTGTTTTTACATAAATTTTAACTGGATAGAATTTAAACCTCATATTTTACCGTTATACTTCCTGTATACAAAAAGAGAGGGTGATCCAAAACATGAAATGTTACGTGCTTGATACCAATGTTTTAATCCAGACTCCGGCTTCAATGGATGTCTTTGAAGAAAATCAGATTGTTATTCCGCTTGTCGTAGTGGAAGAGCTGGATCGTTTGAAAACAGCAGAAGGTGAAAAGGGCGCAAACGCCAGAAAAGCAATCCGCAGGTTAGAAAATCTTTGTCAGACAGGAAATCTTCTGAAAGGAGTTATGTTAGAAAATGGCGGGAGCCTGCGAATTGAAAAAAACTTTATTGATGTGCAGCTTCCGCCTGAGCTTCCTGATAATATGGCAGATAACCGGATTCTGCAAGTATGCCTCGGACTGACCAAAAACCAGGATATTCCGGCCACACTTGTTACAAAGGATATCCTGCTTCGTTTAAAAGCACAGCTGGTTGGACTTTCTGCCCAGGATTTTATGGCAGAACAAGTGGAAGAACATGAAAAGCAGTACCATGGCCGTACCGAGGCCTATGTTCCGGAGGAATTGTTCAAGGACTTTAAAAAGAAGGGAATCCCCTGCGATTATGCATATTCCGGCAACCCGGACGGAACAAAACAGCCTGTAACGTTTTTTGAAAATCAATTTGTTACGATTCATGCGGATCAGTCCGCTAAAAAAACACATCTGGCGCGTGTCGAGGGGGACAATTTGAAAAAGCTGGATTATCGAAAGACGAAACCCTATGGAATTTCCCCACGCAATACCGGACAGTATTTTTTGCAGGAAGCACTGATGCAGCCTGCTGAGAAAGCACCGCTTGTGATTGTAAAAGGAGTAGCTGGTACCAGTAAGACATTTTATTCGCTTGCCGTCGGACTGGAAAAACTGTTGAATCATCCGACAGGAGAATACCGCAGAATTTTGATCTGCCGGCCGAATGTCCAGTTTGACTCCGATATTGGCTTTCTTCCCGGCGATGAGCAGGAAAAAATTTCTCCTCTGATGCGTCCGATCATGGATAATCTGGAACAGCTGATTGATTCAAATGAAGAAGAGCGTTACAAAGATGAGTTGGAGCTTCAGGGAAAAATAGAGGAATTATTTGAGCGCGGGCTCATCCAGACGGAAGCCCTTAATTTTCTTCGGGGCCGCTCCATTGAAAAAACCTATCTCATCATTGATGAAGCACAAAATGCCACCCCAAACCAGATAAAAGGAATTATCACACGTGCTGGAAGAGGTACAAAGCTGATTCTCCTTGGAGATTCCAATCAGATTGACCGGCCATTTTTAGATGAACGGACAAATGGATTATCTTATGCGTCGGAACATATGAAGGGCAGTCCGCTTTGCTGGCAGATTACCATGGATATGGAAGAATGTGAACGGTCAGAGCTTGCCCTGGATGCATGCAAACGTCTGTAACGCATTTGAAAAGGAAAAAAAGAAGGAAGAAAAATCTACATGAAACCAGATATTACAGAAATCCGAAAAGACAGAGAAATTAATTTACTGATTGAAAAGGGAAATGAGGTTCTCCGGGAGCTTGGCTATACGGAGCATTCGCGGAAACACGCGGCAAAAGCGGCGGAGACCGCCGATATGATTTTAAAAGAGCTGGGATACAAAAAGAGAACCATTGAACTGGCAAAAATTGCCGGATATATGCATGATATTGGCAATAGTGTAAACCGTCACGACCATGCGCACAGCGGAGCAATTCTGGCTTACGGAATCTTAAAAGAACGCAATATGGAGCTGGAACAGATCCTTACGGTCACTGCTGCCATCGGACATCATGATGAGGGCACCGGAACGGCCATCGATCCGGTCTCAGCCGCTTTGATCCTTGCTGATAAAACAGATGTCAGAAGAAACCGGGTACAGAATCCCAACAAAGCCAAATTCGATATCCACGACCGTGTAAATTATGCGGCACTTTCTTCCAGTCTTAAAATTGACCGGGAAAAGCGTCTGATCCAGATGAATCTGGAATTGGATGATTCCATCTGCAGCCTGATGGATTATTTTGAGATTTTTCTTGAGCGCATGATCATGTGCAAAAGGGCCGCGGAGTGTCTGGGCTGCCGTTTCCGCCTGGTGGCAAATGGAAGCAAGCTTTGCTGATTTTACATAGATTTAACATTCTCTTAACTGCGGCGCGGTAGAGAAATCCATGCTTCTGGTATATGCTGAAAAGGATGAGTAAATGAATTTTCGAGTATGTACAAAGGAGAAGGAAAACATGAATGAAAACGTAAAGATCTTTTTTGGCCTCATCGGTGGTCTTGCCCTGTTTTTATATGGCATGAACAGCATGAGTGACGCGCTTCAGAAGGCCGCTGGAGAGGGAATGAAAAAGATACTCAGCTTTCTTACCAGAAATGCAGTGATGGGAGCTCTGGCAGGAGCATTGGTAACTGCAGTTTTACAGAGCAGCTCCGCCACCACTGTCATGGTGATCGGATTTGTCAGTGCTGGCCTGATGAGTCTTCCTCAGGCCATTTCCGTTATTTTCGGTGCCAATATCGGTACGACCATGACGGCCCAGCTGATGGCATTTAAGATCAGCAATTATATTTATCCGATTATTTTTATTGGTTTTCTTCTGAATTTTGTCAGCAAAAAAGAAAAAATTAAAAATATCGGTATGGTTATTTTCTCTTTCGGACTGCTTTTTGAAGGTATAGAAATTATGGGTACTGTTATGAAACCACTTGCCAGCAGTCCGTTTTTTGTAGACATGATGAGGAAGGTTTCCCATATTCCGGTTCTTGGTGTTTTGCTTGGTGCAGGCATGACGCTTGTTGTACAGAGCAGTTCCGCAACCATCGCTGTTCTTCAGAATTTCGCATCTCAGGCCGGTCCGGATGGAATAACCAGTGTCATTGGACTCACCGGAGCGATTCCGATCCTTCTGGGTGATAACATCGGTACCACGATCACCGCCCTTCTTGCTTCAATCGGCCAGTCCAAAAACGCAAAAAGAACTGCATTGGCTCACAGCGTTTTTAATATTACGGGAAGTATTGTATTTTTATTTATGATTCCGGTACTGGCGGCTTTTGTACGTTTTATTTCTCCAAAAGGGCCGGAGCTGGACGTGATTTCCAGACAGATCGCAAATGCGCATACGACCTTCAATATTGTCTGCACTCTGATATGGCTTCCGTTAATCCCGGTTATGGTAAAGATCGTCACCTGTCTGGTGCGCGGGCAGGATCAGCAGGAGCGCCAGACCTTTGAACCGCAATTCCTGGAAAACCGTGTGCTGACACAGCCTGCAGCGGCTCTGTATCTGGTTTCTGAGGAGATCAAGCGTGTGTCTGATTTTACCAAGCAGATGATGGAGAGCATGAAGCTTGCATTTGTGGGAAAAGAACCACTGGCAGCGTATCAGGATTTTAAAGAGATGCATTTTGCGGTGAAGAAGCTTCAGGAACAGATTGGCGGTTATATTGTAAAAATGTTTGCCAGCGGTACTCTGACCGAACAGCAGTCCGAACAGGCAGCAGGTCTGCTTTACATCAACAACAACATTGACCGTATTGCTGATCGCTGCAAGGAAATCGGTACGGTGGCTGAATTTTCCCAGGAGCATGGCGGCGTCTTTTCCGCAGAGGCCCTGCATGAGCTGGAGACAGGGATCGGAACACTGAAAAATCTGTTTGTGACTGCCATGCAGGCTCTGGAAAATGGAGATAAGGATATTGTAGCAAAAGTATCCAAGGATAAAAACAAAATCCGTAAGCTTCAGAAGCAGAATAACAAGGCTCATATGGCACGTATCAAGAAAAATACCTGTTCTTCCGATCTGACCATGCAGTATTCTAATATGCTCTACAATATTGACCGTATTGCAGACAACTGTGTCAGCATTTCCGAGGAGGCAATGGATAACATCTCCTTCCAGAGATTGTATCAGAACAATGCTGAACAGGATCAATATAAAACAGGAGGCACAGCAGAATGAGACGGACAGACAGCATCGCATCGCTTCTGGCAATAGCCGGAATTGCCCTGCTTCTTGGCGGATGCCGGCAACAGACTGAACTGCCGGATCTGTCCGGCCTTGGAGCTATTACCACCATTTCCAGGGAAGACGGTTCCGGAACAAAAGCGAAATTTGAAAATCTGATCCATCTGCAGCAAAATGCTTCTGATACAGAAGCGGATTCCACGGAAAATGTGATAAACCAGATTTCAGCTTCCAAAGGCGCAATTGGTTATGCAGCATTCAGTTCTGTAAAGGATATAAAAAAACGAAGATTCTTTCCGTGGAGGGAATTCAGCCGTCAGCAGACACGATCAAAAACGGAACCTATCCGCTGTGCAGGGAGTATTTACTGGCTTACACCGGTGAGCTGAGTGAGGCCGAATCGGATTTTCTTGCCTATATCAAAACGGCAGGGCAGCAGATTGTAGAACAGTTTTGTGTCCCGGCAGGAAAAACAAATACCTTTCTTTCAGACCAGTCATCTGGAACCATCCGGATAAACGGTTCTTCTTCAGCAGCTCCGATTCTGACATCACTTGCAGAGGATTATCAGAAATATAATAAGCACGTGCAGATCCTGATCGAGACAACCGATTCCACCTCCGGTCTGAATGCAGCCTTAGAGGGCTCCTGCGATCTGGCTATGACTTCCCGCTCGCTGAAGGATTACGAAAAAGAGCTTTTGAACACCCAGGTCATCGGGAAAGATGCTATTGCGATCCTGGTACAGGCAGAGAATCCGGTGCAAAATTTATCAGAAGAGCAAATCCTCAAAATTTACGAGAAAACTTATAAAAACTGGAGTGAAATACAATGAAAAAAATCGGAATCCTGACCAGCGGCGGCGACTGCCAGAGCTTAAATGCGGCTATGCGCGGAGTTGCCAAGGCGCTGTATGAAAAAGAAGCCGAGATTGAGATTTATGGAATTTTATATGGCTATAAGGGCCTGATCTATGGAAACAGAAAAAAGATGAAGCCTTCCGATTTTTCCGGGATCCTGACGATTGGCGGAACTATTCTCGGAACCTCAAGACAACCCTTTAAGCAGATGCATGTTCCGGATGAGCAGGGGCTGGATAAGGTCAAGGCCATGAAGAATCATTACCGCAAATGGAAGCTGGACTGTCTTGTGATCCTTGGCGGAAACGGAACGCACAAGACTGCCAACCTGTTAAAGCAGGAAGGCCTCAACGTGGTTACCCTTCCCAAAACCATCGATAATGATATCTGGGGAACTGACATGATGTTTGGTTTTCACAGTGCCCTGGATATCGCAACACATGCTATTGACTGCATCCATACGACGGCAGCTTTCCACAGCCGGATCTTTATTGTGGAAGTGATGGGACATAAAACAGGATGGCTTACCCTTCATGCCTGAATTGCCGGAGGAGCCGATGTCATTCTTTTGCCGGAATTGCCCTATGATATCCACAAGGTAGCCGATGCGCTGAAACAGCGTACGGAGAGCGGAAAGCATTTTTCCATTCTGGCCGTGGCGGAAGGCGCAATCTCCAAAGAAGATGCAGCCCTGACCAAGAGGGAATACAAAAAGAAAAAATCCAGAAATACTTATCCATCCATTGCATATGAAATCGCAGATCAGCTAGCCGCTGAAACCGGACAGGAGGTTCGCATTACCATACCGGGACAAACACAGAGGGGAGGAAGCCCCAATGCATATGACCGGGTTCTGGCATCACGTCTTGGCTCCTTTGCTGCTCAGCTGATCCTGGAAGAACAATATGGATTTATGGTAGCTTTACGGGATGGCAAGCTGGTTGCAGTGCCGCTGGAGGAAGTAAGCGGCAAGCTGAAAACAGTACCGCCAGAGCATGAAATGATCGCACAGGCAAAGGAGATAGGGATTTGCTTTGGAAACTGATCGGAAAAATCTATTGTTACATAGTAAAACACGGGAGGCATCCCGTAACAACAGGAGGCATTAACATGGCTGCAAAACCAAACACTGTAGAAGATAAACATACCAGCATTTACGTCAACCGCGAATTATCCTGGCTGAAATTTAACGAACGCGTGCTGGAAGAAGCAGAAAATGAGAAGGTTCCGCTTTGTGAACGCATGTCCTTTCTTTCAATATATCAGTCCAACCTGGATGAGTTTTTTATGGTCCGTGTCGGCTCCCTGGAAGATATGAAATTACTGCCGGGCGATCTCACGGCTGATCCCGGTTCCCGGACTGGAATCTACCTACATGCTGTTGGAAGAGCTGATCCTGCATTTCCTCCCGGCTGCCTTTTCCGGTTATAAAGTACTGGAAAAATCGGTGCTGAGAGTTACCAGAAATGCAGATATTGATGTGAACAAGGTTTATGATGAGGATCTGAATTACCGGGATCAGATGGCCCAGGTCGTTAAATTAAGGAAAAAGCTGGCGCCGGTGCGTCTGGAACTGACCAGAGATATAGCCCCAAAGATGATGGATACCGTCTGTAATTATCTGGAACTGACCAAGGATCAGGTTTTTTATTCCAAAGCGCCATTGGATCTGTCTTTCCTGTTTGCGTTGGAAGATGTACTCCGTAAAAATCCGGATCTTGTATTTCCGAAACGGCTTCCGCAGGCTACCTCCCAGCTGGATTCCGCAAGCCCGGTCATTCCGCAGATCCTGGATCATGACGTCCTGCTTTCCTATCCATATGAAAGCATCCGGCCGTTTTTAAATATGCTGTCAGAAGCAGCCAATGACCCCAAGGTAGTTTCTATCCGAATGACCTTATACCGTCTGGCAAAGAATTCCAAAGTTGTGGAGGCACTGGTAGAAGCAGCTGAAAACGACAAACAGGTAGACGTGCTGGTGGAATTAAAGGCGCGCTTTGATGAAGCGAACAACATTGAGTGGAGCCGCCGCCTGGGAGACGCGGGTTGCCATGTCGTATATGGTATTGATGGTCTGAAGGTTCATTCTAAGCTGTGCCTTATAACCAGAAAAGACGGAAATAATATCCAGTATATCACGCAGGTTGGTACAGGAAATTATAATGAAAAAACATCCCGCATGTACACAGATCTTTCCCTGATTACCGCAAATACGGAAATCGGAGAGGACGCGCTGCGTGTATTTCAGTCCATCCTGATCGGTGACACGGTAGAAAAATCAGAAAAATTACTGGTTGCCCCGAAATGCCTTCAGGAGCCTGTTCTTTCTATGATCGACAGGGAGATTCAGACCGCTTTGGCCGGAAAACCGGCGTACATTGGCATTAAGATCAATTCTCTTACCGATAAACGCATCATTGACAAGCTGGTAGAAGCCTCAAAAGCAGGTGTAAAGATTGAAATGGTCGTAAGAGGAATCTGCTGCCTGAAATCCGGAGTCCCGGGAAAAACGGAAAACATACAGATACGCAGTATTGTAGGACGTTATCTGGAGCATTCCAGAATCTATATATTCGGAACGCCGGAGCGCGACAGCATCTATATTTCCTCCGCAGATTTTATGACAAGAAATACGCTGCGCCGGGTTGAGGTGGCTGTACCGGTATATGACAACGGTTTAAAATGCCGGATCCGTGAAATGTTTTTAACTATGATGAGCGATAATGTTAAGGCCAGGGTACAGCAGCCGGACGGCAGCTACAAAATAGAGCCGGACGGCGATTCCTGCCTGAACGCACAGGAAACTCTCTTTGAAGAAGCTTATGCGGCCGCCCGCTCCTGAGCCGGCACGCATAAGCGAGGATGGGACAAAAACCCTAAGAAAACTGATGAAACAGTGTAATCAGTCTTTCCATGGGGGGCAATGACCTGCTTGCCTTTTAATGTGACGATGGAGTAGCCTGTTTTCATGGCAGGATTGCCAATCCGAAAGCAGCGCACTGGCTTCGGATAGTGAAAATTCCGCATATACTGATAAAAGGTGAATTTTTGCGGGAACATCTGCTGGAAGATTCCCGTATGCATTACACAATCCTCGATGTCGGCGGACCGTCCAACATTGTCCCGGGAAGGGCAAAAGCTGAATATACGCTGCGCTCTTATAGTACAGACTATCTGGAAAAGGTAATTGTTCCCAGATTTCAGGATATTTTAAAGGGTGCCTGTCTTATGACCGGAACTACCTGTGAGATTGAGCGCAGCTATCCGTTCCAGGCCAAAATCCAATGCATGACATTAAACAATCTGATCATGGAAAATGCTGAGGAATTTAAAGCTCCGCAGCTTGCCGGACCAAGAGAAAAAACGGGCTCTACAGACTTTGGAAATGTAATGTATGATGTTCCGGGCTGCTGTATCCGGACCGCTTTTGTCCCGGAGGGAACTGCGGCACATTCTAAAGAATATCTGGAAGCCGGAAAAACAGAAAAAGCACATGAGGCACTTCGGTCCGGCGCAGAAATTCTTGCCGGAACCTGTGTGGATATTCTGGAACGACCGGAACTTCTTTCGGAAATCAAAACGGAATTCCGGGAACGGAAGCAGAAAGAAAAGGAAGTATCCTTTTAATAAATGAATCAAAAATAGCGGAGGCGCCATTGATCTGACCCCAAAAAGTTAGACAAATTTGAGAGCTAAGCTACAAGGGATTGAA
>OGFR01000633.1_pt1 | contig 24627 bp, 18 predicted proteins | sample 1571001 | NCBI WGS metagenome assembly OGFR01 (sample SAMEA2582064, study PRJEB24529) | metagenome | biome: Human gut stool | place: China | collected 2011 | reverse complement strand
TTCGTAAAAATAGAGAGAAATATATCAGTATACAAAAAGGAAGAAGCAGATAACCCGTTTTCCAGGCTACTGCTTCTTTCTGCTATTTCTTTTTAACAGGCGTCTTCTTCCACAAATCCCCCGCCGCCAGCGGAATCTCATAATTCACATACTCCCCGTTCTCCGACAGATTCACGAACTTCATCGCAAGCTTCCCGTCGGCCGCGGACGCCGCCACGCACTCATAGTTCTTCGCGTCGTATCCGCACTTATCGTAATACATAACCTCGTCAAAGCGGCCTTCCCGCGTCAGCACGATGGCTGGTTTTTCCGCGCTTAACAGATAGAAGGTTCCATCCACCACGGATATCAGGTTTCCATTAAAATCTCCCAGCTTTGTTATCTCACTGAAATCAGGCTTCATGCGGTAAATCGGGCGCGGGAACTCCATGGCATTTTTCCAGCCTTCATAATAGAGATAGCCGTTGTCGTAGGACAGACCCCTGCAAACCGAGTAGTCGATCCCGGCTACCCGGCGGTCGCTGCCATCCGTGCGGATTCCGATCAGGGAATGAGATTTAAAGCTCAGTATATCCGCCTTCGCCGCACCGTAATAGTAGATCCTTCCTTCCGCCAGAACCATCTTCTGGCTTTCCGGCTGTCCCATGATCACCATGGGATCCAGAACCTGGACAGATCCCCCTACATTTCTCACCAGCTCCAGTCGGTCATATGGAAAATGAAGGCTTTCCGGCTCTTTTCCATCCTGCAGTTCAAATTCAAGAGCTGTCTGCGGAGTTCTGAGGAAGTAATCAGCGCCGTCGGTCGTAAACAAGTACCGCCGCTCTTCGATCTCTCCGCTGTTATTTTCCACCATTGTACCGTCTCCGGCGAATAAGTATGCCTGATGCATCACCATATCGTCCGGATGGTACCAACCGTAAAATACATCCACCAGCTTTCCCGTCAATCCTCCATTGCTCGAGGAGGTACCCATACCTCCAAGTACGGCGATGCTTCCGTCGGCAAGCTTTTCCACATCGTAATCGATAAAAGAACTTCCGGCTGTCGGATTCTTACCGACGAAAGAATCTTCTCTGTGAACGCTGTCTTCCGATTCCGGTTCCTTTTTCACCGCATCAAGCGCGCTGGTTATCGCCTCCAAGTCGATGGTTCCCGTATCATCCGGCCCAATGATTAAATTCGGCACCCATTTACCATCTTTAAGCTGAAAACTGAACAGGCCGCAGCTTCCATGAAAAATGATCTGATCCTTTGAGGCATAATCTATGGTAATGGTACTTTCAAGCCCCTTTTCCAATACCTGTCCGGAGAGCCAGGAGGTATCCGGCATTTCCACAGGCATAGCCGGCGTCTCGCCGTCATCCTTACCTGCAATGAAAATGCTGGTAGGACCGTCTCCGCCTCCAATGATGGAAACCGCCTCCGGATCCACGGGTTTTTCCCTGACAGTCATGAGGCACAGCACGGCCGCTGCCGTTACGATCACGGCGCAGAGCGTGATCCTGAAGCCCGCTTTCTTATAGTTTAAAACATTCTTTATTCTCGATTTCGTATGGCTCTCTCCAAAGGCCAGGGGCAGGCGCGCTCCGCTGCCTTTCTCCGCAGCAGACAGGAGTGCCAGCGAGTACTGCCTCTTTCCGCCCTCTCCCAGCTCGCTCACCACCGCCTCGTCACAAGACATCTCCATGTCCTTGCAGAGCAGACGGAAAGCTATATGGGCGATGGGGTTAAACCAGTGCACGATAACCATCAGAAGCCCCAGAAGCTTAACGAGATAGTCACGACGCCGGATATGGATCCGTTCATGCCTCAAGACACACTCCCGTTCCATCTCCGTTAAGTTTGAAGGAAGGTAGATCACCGGGCGGAATATTCCCATGACAAAGGCGCCGGGAATCCGGTCAGATTCATAAATCCCGTGTTCCGGTCTCCGGCCTTTTTCATCCTCATGGTCCGGATCGGGCTCCTGGATCTTCACTGCCGTTCCAAGCCTCCATTTCAAACGGATATACCCGGCAAAATGGAAGAGGAAGAAGACCAGCATCCCCGCCTCCCAGACTACCAGCATCACAAACAGCAGGATCTGTATGGGATTGACCGGCATATAGGGATTGGTCACGGTCATGGTCTGCTCCAGAACCTGGTTTACGGGACGGTCTATAAAGAAAACCCCCGAATCAATGGAGGGCGTGTTTTCATAGATGATCCGCTCCTCCAGGGGATTCGAATAAAATGGCAGCAGGCTGTAAGCCGACTGGAGGGAAAACGGGCATAAAAAGCGAAAGATCACTACCAGCCACAGCACACAGGAAAACCGCTTGGGAAGCCTCCTATACAGCAGGCGCAGCGCCATCACCAAAAGGGCGGCAAAGCCTGCGGTAATGCTCATGTTCAAAAGAGCGATCATCATCTGATCCACATCCATTACTTCACCGCCTTTTCTATCATCTGTCTGATTTCCTCCGCTTCCTTCGCTGTCAGCTTTCTGTCCTTCAGAAAAGCAGTCACAAAGGCGGGCAGAGAACCGTCAAAGTTTCTGTCCACTACCGTCTCACTCTCGTACTTTAAAACCTCTTCCCTGGGAATCAGTGAGCTCACGACGGCCTGTTCATTCTTCACGAAGCCCCTTCCTGCCAGTTTTTTTAAGACCGTATAACAGGTGGACTTCTTCCATCCCAGCTTTTTTCCGCAGATTCTCACAAGCTCCGTGGAATTCACCGGCTCATTGTCCCAGATCAGGTTCATGAAACGGTATTCGCTCTCATACAGTTTCTTTTCTTCTATTTGATTCTTTTCTTCTATCTGATTCTTTTCAAGAATCTCCTTCTTTTCTTCCATGTAAATGCCTCCCTCCAATCCATCATTGCCGCATGGTTCTGGTCTATCGCAGTAGTCCTTTGCATTAAGTCTATCACGATAGACCTCTCATGTCAAGCGCATCTTCAGGGAGACTGTCCAGTATCCTTTTCAGAGAGGCTGCCTTTCCCCACTTTACAGATCAGTAATTGATTCCATTAACAGCCAGTTTTCCATCCACGATACCAAATGTGATGCCTGGTTTCCTCTCCTCCGACTGCTCCTGCATATGAAACCCTGCCATGCTCGCCTCCAGCGCCGTAATATCCGTATTTTTTATGGAGGAAATAAGATCAGCCGTAAAGATCTTCTCTTTTCCGAAAGCGAGAAATTCTTCTCTCGTACTGACCACGACGCCTTCATCCGGAAAACCTATATAGGTAGGGAAGGAGATGCAGTCAGCCAGCGCCTCCAGATCCTGTTCTGCGACAGCCTTCTGAATTCTGCCGGCAAAGGCCTCCGCCTCGCTCTGATCCACGGAGAAATTATCCAGGCCGCCGGACTCCGCCTGTTCTTCCGTCATACGCTCCTTTGCCGCGGTCTCCGCAGGCGCTTTCTCCTCCTCCGTCTGCCTTTCGATCTCAAACTCCGGACGTCCGAGCGCCCCGGGCGCAATCTCATACTTTTCAAATACTACGACTGGATTGCCCTTCTCATTAATATAGAACGGGGTATCCGCCGTCACGGTTTCAAAGCCGCCTTCAGCCTTTGTAAAGAATTTCACTTCAGAGTCCGCTTCCCGCGCTTTGATCTGGGCGCGTATGCTCTCATTCGCCTTTTCCTTATAATCCGGTCCTAAAAGGTCCTCAAGGCTCAGATACCTTCCGTTTGTCAGGTCGATATTGTAGTAATACGTCTCGCTGTAGGCGGAGACCCAGTTTTCAGATCCGCTGACCGTAAAGGAGAGATGGGAATCGTTCTGGCTTTTCAGTTCATACCATACGCGAATCTGGATATCATGCTCTTTCCACTCCGCTTCCGTTCCGCCCGTATCCAGGAATGCCTTTTTGTACTCCTTTGCCCGTTCTACGGCCGCTGCCGCGTATGCGTCGCACTTCGCTTTGATTTCCTCGTTGATCTCTTCCGCCAGATTTTTCGTCTCGCCGCGAATCATCTCAATTCCCGGGACCTCCACCGAGATTCCGGCATCATCCGTGTCGGACTGCCACGATTCTGCGGTAAACAGCCTTACGATAGCTCCAATTACCGGAATCCCCCGTATTTCTTCGGCAAACGTCGGGCTGGTATTAACCCCGACGGCGACCACTACCGTCAGTGCGGCCGCAGCAGCCAGACCACAGCCGGAGATCACTCTGCCCCGCCTTCTCCATTTTTTCCTGTCCCGGCGATCCATTGCCGGCTGGTCCGGTACACCATTTTCTTCTTTTCGCCGCGCGGCGGCCTGCGCAATAGCTGAGGCCACAGTCTCCTCCAATCGGTCCGGGATCGGAATGTTGTCGTATACGTTCTTGCTGTCCTTTAATCTACTCATATCACCAGCTCCTCCTTTAATGATTTAAGCCCTCTGTACAATTTCGATTTTACAGTGTTTACACTCAGCTCCATAACCGCAGCAATTTCCTGCAGAGACATCTCCTCATAAAATCTCAGTCTGATCACATTCTGGGTATCGGCCGGAAGACGGTCCAGCTCTTCAAAGAACCCCTCCGTCTCCCCGTAGCCCGGCTCCACATAGGCGGCCTCCCCGCCCAGCGGTTCATCACTCACGATTTCCCGGTTCCTCTTTTTGACATAGTTCAGACTCTCATGAACCAGCACTCTGTAAAACCAGGTTTTAATATATGAGATCTCCCGTATCGACTCATAATGCTCCAGCGCGCTGCAGATGGCATTCTGAACGATATCCAGTGCGTCGTTCTCGTTTCTCACATAGGTATAGGCCAGCCTGTAAAACTTCTTCTGATTTGCAATGATATAATTTACCACAATGTCATAATGATCCTGTTTCATATTTTGTTTTCTGTCTCCTTTCACAGGCATGCTGTATTTGTTCCCGTCTACTTTATTGACAAACTCAGGATGTGAAAAGTTTCATCTCCTGTAAATTTTTTATTGAAAGAGTGGGGTCGAAAAATTATATCATTGTATGAGACAGGACGCAACCAAAAACAGCAGCAGGCATCCGGACTCTTTCGTCCAGACGCCTGCTGCTTTGATTTCATGGGAGAATCCGGACAGCCGGACTCTTTATTCCAAATTATTCCAATCAGCCAATATCTCCCGTTACCGATTTCGGGATGGTAAATTCCACAACTCCCATATATCCCGGAGCCACGGTATACTCGTCAAATACAAGCACCAGCTCTCCATTCTCGTTGAAATAGAAGCTCTCGTCACCGGTAATCTGATTGAAGTCCTCTGCGGCCTCCTCGCCGGATTCAAAGAAATACATCTTGGAATCGTCAGCCGCCATCTGAGCCCTCATCTGCTCTTTTATATTATCGCTGAGAGCCTGAATATAATCCGCTTTATCCCGAAATAAGTCCTTTAAGGTTACTACCTGGCCTGTTGCCTTGTCTATTGTGAAGATCTTCACAAAGTCTGCACCACTGGCCATAATCACGGTTGTGTTGATGCGCAGAGACAGATACTTATCATTGTCTGTCACCACCTGGTAGCTGGAGGTTACAGAGTAATGGCCCTCGCCGGCAACGTCCTCTGTCACTTCCTTCTCGTATTCGGCGATCAGCTGGTTCGCATACTCCTCGATGGACTTGTTGACCTCTGTGTTCGCCTGATCTCCGATGGATACCTGGGGAATATCGATCTTCGCCTCATAATTATCTTTTGTATCTTCAAAGGTGCGGAAGGTTACCACCTTGGCAATGGTTCCGAGCACCGGAATATTTTCCATGGCATTTGCGGTCGTGGGGCTTACGTTTGCCATCACAGTGATGGCGAGCAGCGCAGCCGCCGCTGTTAATCCTGTCTTCTTTGTAAACTGTATCACGATTCTCATCCTCTTTTCTTTTTTTGCCTTTTCAATTCCTGCCATCATGTTTTCCCTGGCCGAGGCCGGCACCGGAATGTTATGATATTCTTCTTTTAACTTCTCCAAATTGTTTCTGCTGTCGTTTTCCATAATGTGTCCCCTTTCTATGACATTTCCGACTTCAGTTCGATTCTGAGTTTTTTCAGTGCCCGGTACAGTCTTGCTTTTACCGTGTTGACATTCAAATCCAGTACCACAGCGATCTCTTCCAGCTTCAGTTCCTCTATAACCTTTAATACCACGATGGTACGGTCTTTTTCCTCCAGTGACTTGAGAAGCTCCATCGGATCATCTTCATGATAGACATCCTCGTGGGGAATCTCCACCCCCTCCAGACCGATGCTCTCCTTCTGTCTCTTCCTCAGAAAATCGACGGCCGTATTCATCACCACGCGGTAGATCCAGGTGGATAAATAATCCGGCTCCCGCACCTTACTAATATCTTTCATCACCTTATAAGCACTTTCCTGGACAATGTCCAGCGCATCCTGTTCGTTATTCACATAGCTGTAGGCGAGACGATAATACTTTTCATAATTGGTCAGGAGTATTTTCTCAGCTTCAGCTTCTAAATTCTTCTTCAAATATTCTTCCTCCTCTCTCCTCTTCTGTCTGTTAGACGTTTGCTGTTATCAAAAAGTTGCGAAAATAATCTTATTTATTCGGGCAAGGGAACAAGGAGTCCGGCCCGGAGGGCTTTTTATGTAATAGGAGTACTTTCCTACTACATAAAAAGTGGCACCCGGAAAGCCTTATACCTTTCCGACGTGCCACTTTTTATTATTATACTATAGATCAAATCATTTTTAAAGAAAAAAACGGATAAATATTAATTCCTTCCGCTACTCAAAACGCACAATTTCTTTTTTCAGCCTCTTCATAATCTTCTTTTCCAGACGGGAAATATAGGACTGGGAGATTCCGAGCAAATCGGCCACCTCTTTCTGGGTCATTTCCTCCCCCTCCTCGTCGGACAGGCCAAAGCGGAGCTCCACGATCTTTCTCTCCCTCGGGCTCAGCCGGCTGATGGCGGAATTTAAGAGATTGCGTTCCACTTCTGTCTCCAAATCCTTGTAGATCACGTCCTCGTCTGTTCCCAGAATATCGGACAGCAAAAGTTCATTTCCATCCCAGTCCACATTTAACGGCTCATCGATGGATACCTCCATCTTCGTCTTATTGTTGCGCCGCAGATACATAAGAATCTCGTTCTCAATACAGCGCGACGCGTAGGTGGCCAGTTTGATGTTCTTCTCAGGGTTAAAGGTGTTGATCGCCTTGATCAGACCGATGGTTCCGATGGAGATTAAGTCCTCTACGCCGACACTGGTATTGTCAAATTTCTTGGCTATGTAGACGACAAGGCGGAGATTATGCTCGATCAGCTCCGACTTTGCGCTCTGGTCGTCTTCGCCTCCCAGCATGGCAATCACTCTCGCCTCGGACTCATTATCCAGTGGGGCCGGAAGAATATCGGCGCCGCCAATGTAATGAATCTCTCCCTGCTTCGGCATCATCAGCGTCTTAAACGTGGGTACGGCTTTAAACTGGAAACGGTTTGGTACGGAAACTTTTAATATCATATCGGTAATCTCTCCTTTTCATCTGAAACTAATCTTCATGCAGAAGCATCTGGTATTCCCCGTCCACAGACAGGGGACGGCGGCAGACAGCCACCAGAGGCTTTTCTATAATTTTCACGTCACTGCCCTGGCGTATTTCCATTTCATCCAGGAAAATCCCGGGCATCACGCCTTCCTTCTTTCCCACACTCCCAAACGGAATGTATATGACAGAGGACACGCTCTCGCACAGCTCCTTAAGCGCCTCGTAGGTCACCACATGAACCGGCCGGTGCGTCACTGGCTCATACAGCCGGTTACCGGTATCGAGAAGCGCTGTCACCGTCTTCTTCCGCCCTCTGTAATGCATCGTTACCTCGTAGAAATGGTTCCGGCTCTTTCTGGCCTCCAAAACGAAGCCCAGGATACACCTCACGCCGAAGTAAGCGCCGGCAGCCAGCAGCAGCAGCCGGTAAAACGGCATGGCCGCCCGGTTATTTCCGCGAAGGATCTGTTCTATATAATAACCGGCCATCGTATGCTGGTAGAGAGCCTGCATGGCTCCGGCCATCATGACGGTTACCAGATAGAGGCAGGCTACAGCCTTGCCAATCTCCCGCTTCTTTCTGACGCCGAACGCCGTCACCACCATCAGGCAGCTGACCACGGCGTAGGTCATAAAAAAAGAGACTGCGGGGGGAATGGACGGAAATGCCGCGCACAGGACGGCCCAGGCAGCTCCCAAAGCAGCGCCCAGCACGATTCTGTATCTGCCCGCCCGGTATCTCATCACCTTTCCGGTTATGGAAAGCACAAGATAATCCAGGATCATGTTTATGACAAAAAACACATCTATGTATAAGTCAACCGTCACTAAAAGTTTTCTCACCTCCTGCCCTGTATGAACATTATAGTCAGAGAGACCTTCAGATTTTGTCAAAACGGCGGCCCTGATTCCTGTTTTTCATCGCCTTTTTCCCGGTATTTTCATCATAATTCGACATTTTATGGTCAAACATCTGTTTGCACCACCCCGTCCATGCGTTTCACGCACCAATCACAAAGCTTTGCAGCTTTATAGACCTCGCCGCATACCGCCGAACACGAGGGAGAGAGCGTTTCCGTATCTCACACAAAAAAAGAGTCGAACCTGGCAGATTTTTTCCGCCGGGTTCGACTCTTTTCTTATAGAGATTGATAAACAGGACAGGCTGCGCGCTCCTATTCGCCTAACTGAGCGATACGCTCCTTCACCTGATCCATCATCTGTGTATATTTTTCCAGTTTCGCCTTTTCTTCCTCCAGTTTAGCTGCCGGCGCCTTGCTTACGAATTTCTCGTTGCTCAGCATTCCCTTTACGCGGGACAGCTCCCTGGATAACCGTTCCTCTTCCTTCTTTAACCGTTCCTTTTCCTTCTCGATGTCAACCAGCTCGGCAAACGGCATATAGATGACTGCCTGATGGATCACAGCGGACACGGCGTCTTCGCCGATTCCTTCCTTATCCTTCTTTAGCACGATTTCGCTGGCATAGCCCAGCATGGCGAAGAATACGCGGCTGTGCTCGAAGATATCCAGGATTTCGCTGTTCTCTGATACAACGTATACCTTTGCCTTCTTGCTCGGCGGAACGTTCATGGAAGTCCGGACATTCCGGATGCCTCTTACCGCTTCCTTGATGGTCTCTACCGCATGCTCTTCCTCGGCAAAGTTCCATTCCTCCTTATATTCCGGCCATGCGGATACCATGATGGACTCTTCCTCGTCCTGAAGATTGCAGAAGATTTCCTCGGTGAGGAACGGCATATACGGATGAAGCAGCTTCAGGGAATTGATCAGCACGGTCTTTAAGGTCCAGATGGCCGCTGCCTTTGTGGTATCCTCTTCGTTCCAGAGTCTCGGCTTTACCATCTCGATATACCAGTCGCAGAACTCCTCCCAGATAAAATCGTAAACCTTCTGGAGGGCGATTCCCAGTTCATACTTGTCTAAATTGTCTGTCACCTCGCGGGCCAGGGTATTGGCCTTGGAAAGAATCCATTTATCCGCCATGGTCAGATCAGACAGCTCCGCCTGGCTGTCAGGCGCCTTCTCGATATTCATCATTATGAAGCGGGAAGCGTTCCATACCTTGTTGGCGAAGTTGCGGCTGGCTTCCACTCTCTCCCAGTAGAAACGCATATCGTTTCCAGGGGCATTGCCGGTAATGAGTGTCATACGCAGGGCATCCGCGCCGTACTTGTCAATGACTTCCAGCGGATCGATGCCGTTGCCTAAGGACTTGCTCATCTTGCGGCCTTCGGAATCTCTGACCAGGCCGTGCATCAGCACGGTATGGAACGGCAGTTTTCCAGTATGTTCAATTCCCGAGAACACCATACGGATTACCCAGAAGAAAATAATATCGTAACCGGTCACCAGCACGTCTGTCGGGTAGAAATACTTCAAGTCCTCTGTCTCGTTCGGCCATCCGAGCGTGGAGAACGGCCACAGAGCAGAAGAAAACCAGGTATCGAGCGTGTCTTCATCCTGAGTAAGGTGAGTGCATCCGCATTTCGGGCACTTCTCCGGTCTTTCCTTGCTTACAACAATCTCTCCGCATTCGTCGCAGTAATAGGCCGGAATCCTGTGGCCCCACCACAGCTGTCTGGAAATACACCAGTCGCGGATGCTCTCCAGCCAGTGCAGATACGTCTTATCAAAACGCTCCGGCACAAATTTCAGTTTTCCGCTCTTCAACGCCTCGATCGCCGGCTTTGCCATCTCTTCCATGCGTACAAACCACTGCTGCTTCACCATCGGCTCTACCGTGGTCTTACAGCGGTCGTGAGTACCTACGGCGTGGGTATGGGGAACCACCTTTACGAGAAGGCCCAGCTCCTTCAAATCCTCTACGATGGCTTTTCTGGCCTCGTAGCGCTCCATCCCATCGTACCTGCTGCCAGGCAGACTGATGGTCGCGTCGTCGTTCATAATCGTAAGCTCCGGAAGGTTGTGGCGTTTGCCCACCTCGAAGTCGTTAGGGTCATGGGCCGGTGTGATCTTTACACATCCGGTACCGAATTCTTTGTCTACGTAGGAGTCGGCAATCACCGGGATAGTGCGTCCCGTGAGAGGCAGCTCCAGCATCTTTCCAACGAGATTGGTGTAGCGCTCATCCTCCGGATTGACTGCCACAGCCGTATCGCCGAGTAGCGTCTCCGGTCTCGTGGTTGCAATCTCCACAAAGGAACCTTCCTCTCCCGCTACCGGATAGTTGATATGCCAGAAAAATCCGTCCTGGTCCACATGCTCTACCTCTGCGTCCGATATGGAGGTCTGGCATACCGGGCACCAGTTGATGATTCTGGACCCCTTGTAAATATAGCCTTTCTCATACAGACGGATAAATACTTCCTGCACCGCTTCCGAACAGCCCTCGTCCATGGTAAAACGTTCTCTGTCCCAGTCTGCGGAGGAGCCCATCTTATGAAGCTGGTTGATAATGCGTCCGCCGTATTCCTTCCTCCAGTCCCAGCATTTCTCCAGGAATCCGTCACGTCCCAGGTCCTCCTTATCGATGCCCTGCTTCTTTAAGCTCTCGATTACCTTGACCTCTGTGGCGATCGCCGCGTGATCCGTACCTGGCTGCCAGAGCGCCTCGTATCCCTGCATCCGTTTGTAGCGGATTAGAATGTCCTGCATGGTGTTGTCCAACGCGTGGCCCATATGAAGCTGGCCGGTGATATTTGGCGGAGGCATCACAATGGTAAATGGTTTCTTATCCGGATTGGGCTCTGCGTGGAAATACTTCTTGTCCAGCCATTTCTGGTATATCTTGCCCTCAATTTCGGCAGGATTATAATTTTTTTCTAGTTCTTTCATGGTATTCTCCTTATCTGTTTTCTTTCTGATTTTTCTAAGGCTGTCTGCCCTGTTTCATGAAGTTTTGAAACTCTTCGAAATCTCCTTTTTGAAAAGCATCTTTCTTTACCATAATGCCTATGGTTTTTTCTATGACAATGACGTACAGGCCGCTAGACTCTTTCACCCTGGAAATCTGGCTGTAATAATATGTTTTCGCCGCTTCACCGTCATTTGCACACTCAATTCTGTCCGGATAAAACAATATGGTCTTTCCCATTCCGGTATGGCTCAGTTCATAGACTCTGTAGTTCCTTTTTGCCAGCCTGGAGCTGTAAAACACACTGAGGAAAAGGAACAGCACTCCCAGGACAATCAGCAGAAGCTTAAGCACGATATGGACCGGGAATAACAGCCCCCAGGCCAGATACACGACTCCAAGTACGATATGGACGGTTCGCCTCGAAGCTGTCATGCATTTCGTGTATTCCTGAAGCAGCTCCGGCGTGACCTGGTATGAATTTTCAAATAATGGAGCGTCGTTTCTGCCCGAGACCTCATATCTTTCCGGAAAGCTATGCCTTCCCTGCTTCATAAACTCCCGGAACTCTTCGAAGGTCCCTTTTTGAAAGGAATCCTTCTTTACGATAATACCGGTTTCATTTTTTACAACAATGGAATACAGACTGCCAGACTCCTTCTCTCTGGTTATATGTCTATAGTAAAAGGTCTTTGACTCCCCGCCGTCATTCACACATTCCATTCTGTCCGGATAAAAGGATATTGCTTTATCCAGCCCGGCATGGCTCATTTCATATCTCCTGTAATTCTTCTTCGCAAGCCAGGCACTGTAAAACACGCTGCAAAGGATCGCTGTCACTCCCAGAACAGGCAGCAGAACTCTCAGCGCTGCATGAGAGGTAAACAGGATTCCCCAGATGAAACACAGGATTCCGAATACAAGCAGAACCTTTCGCCTCGGGGCTGTCATACAGTTCGTATACTCCCGCAGCAGCTCGGGTGACATCTGGTATGTATTGATAAACAAAGGTTCCACGGCGATTCTCCTTTCCATTTACTTGTCTGTCATAAAAACACAATACTACCAAAAAGCAGCACTCCCGAGCCGGACTCTCGCGCCGGAGCGCGGTCGCTTCAGCGGCCATACTTCCTTAGCGCGGAGTGCGCATCCTCCCGGAGGGTTTTTATTCATAGAACGAACTTTCCTGTGAAATTAAAAAATGCCCTCTACATGTATTCCATGCAAAGGGCGAATAATCCGCGGTACCACCTTTTTTCCTGCGGCAGTCTGCGCCACAGCTCTCACGGTCTTTAACGCAAACCACGCGTGAGCGCCTACTGAACACCACTGTATTTCAGCACTCCGGTTCCAAAGCTACCTTCCGCACACACTACCTTAACCATCTTTCAGCCGGTGAATGGTTTTCTCTGTCAGGGTTATGAACGTACTCCTCTTCTTCATTACCTTTTTTCTTTATGGTGATATCATAGAGGTTTTTTCAGCATTTGTCAACCCCTGTGAGTCAGGTGCCGAAAAGTTCTGGTCATTTCTCTATTCTCAATTCCCTCCGTTCGCACCCGCATCCACATAGAATTTCCCATCTTCACCGCGGAAAAATGCCATGCCCGCAGGGGCGTCAAGAAGCGGAATGATATCGGGATCATAGTTTGCCACCGTATTCAGATCATAAAGTCCGAAATGCCCGCTGTCCTCACAGTATTCCCGGTCTTCCGATCCCTCATAGAATATCCATCCACTGTCCTCCGGGTGTTCCTCCTGCGGCTCATTACGTACCATATAGCCCACTTTGGCGCTTCCACCATAATCTTATCGGTGGCGATTCCAAACTGGCCGCTCTCCAGCAGCGGCTTTATCTCTTCCGCCTTCATGAAGAACTTCTTACGCCGCGGAAGCTCCGGCATGGGAACGTCGTAGGCCTCCGGATCGATAAAACGGATCACAAGACACGCCTTGTCCCCATTTTCGTCAAACCCCCAGTAACCGCTGTACGCACCGTCTCCGAAACCACTGGTAAAGAGAATCAGGTTTTCATCGCTTCCCGGCGGACACCAGTCCATATAATCGCCGTCCTCCCTCTGATATCGGGGATACTGTTCGGCATAAGCCTTCATGGCCTCCGCAAAGCAGTCGTCATAGAGATTTTTGTCCGGATTCTCCCCGCGCCACTCTTTTATAAAATCATCGTACATGACAGATACAGCCCTGTCACAGATACAGGCCAGACCCGTATCCACACCGAACATGGCAAATACTCCCGGTTTATCTCTATCTTCAATCGTATAGCCCTGAGGCATGGCCAGTTCATAGCGGATCGGCGTCTTTCCGTTCACGTCCAGTTTCGCCGCCAGGAAGCGGAATCCAAAGACCGGATGATCGATCACTGACAGCGATACCGGATAGCTCCCCGGCTCCACCGTCTCCTCCAGCGTACAGGAATATTTCGTATTTATGTAGCAGAGCGGATCTCCAATCTCGATCCTGCCGGTCTTTAGCCGCACCTCTCCGATCGTCAGCTGTTCATACGCTCCCGCACGGTCAAACAAAGCATTGAGCCCCGCAGCTTCCGGTTCCTGTTTCATAAGCTCCAAGTTCTTTTTAAATATCTCCTGAAATACGTTCTGCCATATATTATCACCCATAGCGTCCTCCTGTCTGAACGTTTCGTTTTCTGTATCGCCGTTCAGGTTCTATACGCCTTAGTGTATCATAACATGTCACTTTTTTCCACTTACGATTCCAGCCGTTCCAGCCGTATTTTCCATTTTCCCCGGGTTCCATGTCTTTCGGAAACAATATCCTTGTTTCTGTAGATGCTGAGTATCAGTCCTAGCAATATGTAATTCACCAGGGTACTCTGCCCTCCGTATGACAGAAACGGAATCGTCATGGGCTCTACCAGCGGTACGCCGAAGTTGGCCGCCACATAGACAATCATCTGAATTGTCAGAACCACGGAGCACGCCGTTCCGACGAGAAACCCAAGGCGGTTCTTCTGTCTCCACGATATGGAAAACGCCTTCACCGCCGTGGCGGCAAGTATGCACAGCATGGCGGTTCCGGCCGCAATACCGTATTTGGCAAAAACAAAGAAAACAACGTAGTCGCAGTTTAAAAACTTCATTGCCTTCGGCACAGGTGCTGCCGATGAGCCAAACATTTGAAAACTGGAGACAGACTCCTGAAGATAGGGAATAATCCCTCCATTGGAGTTGTAATGAAGCATATCCGGGCCGAAAATGGACTGAAGCCTGATCATCTGGTACGTATGCAATACTCCCAGGTCCGTTCCCTTCCAGTAAAGAAGGAGGAGGGTGAGCACAGGTACGGCAATAAGAGCTGCTATGGTCCGGGCCTTTTTGACATGGAAGAATCCTTTCCATACGGCAATAAGCAGAAGCAGGAAACAGCCGCCGGCGAGCTCCAGACTCCCATGTACCATTATCGTCTTCAGTCCCATGAAAAACGGCATGAAGCTTAAGAGATAGCAGACAGCTACCGCTCCGTATCCCTTTGTCCGGAATCTATAAAGCACTCCCGCATAGAGAGGCAGGAACAGAGTCAGATAATTATAGATTCTCACTTTTCCCATGATTACGACGTGTGTATTTGCAATGATAAATATGACGACGAAGTAACCAAACCACAGAAGGAGGGGATACCGGCCAAGTATCGTGTAATCGACGATATAGACTGCGGCGAGAACGGCGAGTCCCGCGACAGTAAAAAAGCACTGGCGCTTCCAGAAATAGTCTGCAAGATCGCCGGAAATGCCGCCGAACAGTCCGGTATAGCATGTCATATACTGAAGCGCGAGGCCTAACGCGCTTAACAGAAGCACCAGAATGAGGAATTTCCACTCCAGATGCGGCCGGTGAATCCGGTTCAGGGCAGTTCCCGTCTCTATGGGATCTCCCATCTGGCGGACCGCCTCTCTCTTCGCCTCAGAAGGCGTCATGCCATCAGCCTCATAGGCATCAGACTGTTCCTGCACATGGTTTTCCAGCTCCTCCCTGACCATGATCCTGGCCTTTTTACAGCGGATCTGCTCCGATACGGTATCGAGGTATTCAGACAGTTCCATAGACGGCACCTCCCAGTAATCCGGATACTGCTCCGGCATATTGCTTCCACTCCTCTTCCTTCCCTTTCAGGTAACGCTTTCCCTCTCCGGTGATACTGTAATACTTGCGTACCTTTCCGGAAGCGTCCTCTTCATAGGAGGTCAAATATCCCTTCTGTTCCAGGGAATGCAGAAGCGGATACAGGGTTCCCGCCTTCAGTTCGAATACATCGTTGGATTTCTTCCGCAGATTTTCTATCATCTCGTATCCGTACATGTCTTTTTCTGTTAGAAGTTTTAGAAGAAGCATGGTGGTACTGCCTGAGATCAGGCTTTTGTCGATGGGCATGGGGGTACCTCACTTTCTTTTTTTTGAGTTGTTATATAGGTGATCTATATATATCGATTATCTATATAATAGTTGATGGCAGAGAAGATGTCAAGAGAGAACTGCCCTGTTTATATGAAATTGATCGTGCTGCCCGCTGGCCCGCAGTGGCCGCTCGATTCCGCTTCGCTCCATCTCGCTGACGGGCGTTCGCCCTATGAAAAAAGACATAGACAAATTTACTTTTGTGCAAGCACAACGTAAATTTGTCGATGTCTTTTTTCGCACTGCTCAGTGCTTATATCATGTTTCGGTACTCTCCCTTCCAGCCTTTGACCAGTTCGGAAGCACCTTTCATTCTTTTAATCGGATCTTTTAAGAATAGTTCGTCTAATTTTTCTAAGCTTTCCACCTTCTGCGCCGCTTCTTCTGCCTTCTTCATATCTTCATCCCATACCGCTTTTACATCTTCCGTAATCAATGTGCGGTATCTGTCTTTTAATACCAGATTGGGGTTCCATTTGGATAAATAATAGATTCGCTTTAATACGTCTCCGCTCTTTGCTAAATCAAACGACTTCTGATACGCCCGATAGGCCTTCTCCATGGAAAATAAACGCGCATAGGAAGCTCCCAGATTGTTGTATATCTTCGCAAAAAAGGCGTCGTCTGTTGAAGACTCCTTTGGCATCTCTAAGATTCCTTCGTATTCTGCTACGGCTTTGCCGTACTGCTTTCTCGTGAAAAGGTAGTCGGCTTTGGCTTTGGCGAATTCGGGCGGGGTCATTTTTCTGTAGGTCTCGATCTTTTGACGGAAATGTTTGATCTCAGCTGCGTTGTAGTAGTCACATTCCGTCAGGATTAAAAACAGGAGCTCATCGGTGTCTTCTCCGCTCTGCTGCCATTTTTCCAGCTTGGCCGCCATAAAGCCCATCTCCAGCTCGCCGCGGATGAATTCGATCAGATGGTCATCCACGAAAGTCTCCAGTACCAGAAGCGGATTATGGTAGATCACATAGCAAAGCTCCTGGGAGGAGTAGAGGTGGACTCCCAGGCCCTCGAAATAAAAAGGATGTTTTACCGGCTCCTGCCGGCATAGTATCAGGCTCATATCATGACCTCTTGTCTGACTACGGCGTCTGAGGCCGGGAACAGTTCTCCAAAGCCCTTGTCCTTAAGCACCACCGCCATCGTCTTCTCATCTAAAAATCCCACGCTGATCCCCACACGCGTCGTTCTCTCCGGCCGTTTCGGGAATCCCTCCAGCGGAATCTTTACCAGTTTTTTCTGCTTCGGATCCATGGGGGTTACTAAAAACTCTACGTAGTCCTGGTTATCCACGATCAAATCCACACTGCTTCTCGACTCATACCAGTTGTCGCCGGCAGCCGCCACGATCAGCTGGCTCTCACGGTTCTTGTGCAGCACCTTCATCGAAATCGTCGAATGAAGCCGCCCCTCGCAGACACAGATAAAGGGGTAAGACGTCTTTTCATGGAGGTAATCCATGCCCTTAAAAGCGGCGCCCCTGGCAAACAGCTCCTGGTCCATGTAGACCTTTCGCCTGGAACAGAGAAGCTTCATGAAATCTCCCGCCCAGTCCTGCCGCTCAAAGCCTTTTCCTGTCAGGAAAATGGAAGAAAACAGCTTCTTGGAAAGCAGCCGCTCCGCACAGGAACTGAGGATCTTATCCGCCAGCTTTCCGCCGGAAGGGGTATTCAAAATATCGAGATTAAAGCTTTCCTCCAGCGCCTCATCCTCGGCCACCACAGTCATCTGCTTCATCCCGCGCTGAACCTTTAATTCGTGGTAATGGAGCGAATCCTCTGATAAATCAAAGACCGCTACCTGATTGTTCCATACTTCCTTCTTCTGGCTCAGAACGTAGTAGACAAAGCCTTCCGTATGGCTGATGATGTGCACCCGGTCCCTGGGGATCTCTAAGTAATCCGCACAGTACATCAGCGCGTCCATCAGCTTGACCTCCACCTTTTCCAGTGTGATCACCAGCTCCTTTACCTCATCGGAGAAAAATTCCTCCCTGGCCAGCGCCAGTATTTTCTTTAGATAGATCTTAAGCAGGGTGGTGCCCTCGTATTTCACGCCTCCCAGCGTGGCGGTACCGTCCTTCATGACCATCTTTATAAGCTTGTCTACGATAATGCCTTCCCCCACCAGGGTGTATGCGTAAGCTTCTTCCCCCACATACCACTCGTCATCATCCTTCTTCCGGCAGATGACCGTCGGCAGGCACCACGTCTTTTCACGTTCGTGACAGCACAGCCTGGTATAGGCATCACATAAATCAAGTCCAATTATCAATCCGTCCATCGACAATCCCCTTATCTACATCAGTGGAAATAATTCTTCCGCGGCAGCATTCTTTGTTAAATACTCCCGCATCCGTTTTTTGAGCCCTTCTTCGTCCTTTAAACTCAGACACAGGCTCATTTCATTTAAACAGGCAAATCTGCTTTCCGAATCACCGGCCGCCGATGCAGCGTCACAGCTGACGCTTCCTTCTTTTTTCAGCACCCACTTGCCGTCTTCCAGTTCACTGATTCGGTACTCCATGATTTCCCCTTCAAAAAGGACCTTCTTCTTTACGAAAATCCCCTGGTACGTCCTTCCAATATCCTCGCAGTGGTATTCCTCCTCATCCGGCAGAATCCGGACCTCAAAATCGATCCGCGCGTTCCTGTCTGAATGATACTGGATCATGGCCTTGTCCATGATATCCTCCGGCATGGGAACGTATTTCGCCAGCTTTTTGAAATACGGGAATACCAGTCCCGCCTCCAGGAGAACCGCTGTCGTGATCTTTAACAGCTCCTTCTGCTCCTCTTCCAGCGAGGAAAGCTCGGAATAGTATTTGGTCAGAGCCAGCAGATAGATCGTCGGTATCCTGTCTTTGTCTGCAGAGCCGTTGACCGCGCCTTCCAGATAGGCGAAAACCTTGTCATCCGGAGTCTTGTCATCAAGGAAATACTCCGAACTCTTAATTGTAAAATATGCCCGGACGATGTTGTCACTCGTCTTCTTTTTGTTCATATAGAGGCTGAATACCCGGTCTATGGTTTCCGTGCATCCGGAAAACATCATCTGTGCGACCAGACGCTCCTCAAGATCATACGTCTCCACATGCTCGGAAATGCCCTGCAGGAGTATGCGGTACATCTGATTCGTCAGACCGTTATAGTGCTCGCAGAGGTAATCCAGAATGACGCTGTCGCTCATGCCTTCCAGAAATACGCGGTACGACAGGTGGAGAAGCAGCGGATCTTCATCAAAAAGATTCTGAAGAATCATCTTGGTACACAGCTTTAAAAGCCGCTTGCTCTGAATCTCCTCGCAGCCGAATTCCCGTATCATATCGAAGGCTTCCTCGACATAATTGCGGTTGATTAAGGTCTCACAGATTCCCAGGCGTTCTTCCTTCGTAAGCAGACGCTTGTCGAGGCGCACCAGATAAGCGCCTCCCTCTGTGCTGTCTTCACTCACCGGATGAAGAGGAGAGTCTCCCTCTTTCACGTTCGATGGAATGCCCGGCATATTCTGGTAATACTCTATGATTCTGGATAGCAGGAGTCTCTGATACAGCGGCTGGAGCCGCCCATCCTCCATGGCATCCTCCAGCATCCCCGCCTCCTTCTCATCTGCAATGCCCCTCTTTAAGATCTCGTCGCAGGCCCGGAGTCTGAGCATCGGATGATCGGGATACAGTTCAAAGCAGCGCGCCTCTAACTCCGGCTTATCCATCACCGGCGTTTTCTCATAAGGAACCGTACTGTAACGGTTTCCAAAGGCATCCTGGAACAACAGGATGCTGTGCTCGGAAAACAGCGGCACGTACGCTACGCCGTCGTCCAGAAGAAATGCGTCCTCCTCCAGCAGCTCCTCGTAGCAGACAATTACATACTTCATCTTAAGGTTCCTGCACTCCACGCGGTAAGAACGCAGAATAGAGGGCAGTACCTTAGCCATAGGAAGGTCAATGACATCCTTGTAGATCATGTGTTCGTAAATAACCGCCAGATTACTTCCAATTCTCGATTCGAACAGTTGTTCTGTGGCGAATTTTTCGATATCCCGCTCGTACACCTCATACAGCGGATCCGATTCCTTTAAGTAAACCAGCACATTTTTATAGAGCAGCGCCCTGCTGTGGCGGTCCAGCTCGCTACCACCGTAGGAAAAATAGAGGAGCACTTCCTTGGGAAGCAGGTAGCAGTAATCCTTTGGAAGCGCGTACAGATAATACTCGTAAAGCCGTGTCAGGCTGATTCCTTCTTTGATCCCCTTCTCATACCACTTAAATGCCTCCGCACTCCTGCTCTCTCCCCGGATCAGTATGGAACAGACCGCTTCCAGTATTTCCTTTCCGGGATACTTCTCATACAGGCGTCCCAGCGCCCTGTAGTGAAGGCGGTTAAAATGCCTGGACGTCAGCGTAAGCCTCGCCGCAGCCAGCGCAAATTTCTCTCCCGCAGCGCCGTATCTGGCGCCGAAGGACAGTACCTGCAGCTCAAACGGGCCGATACTCCGGATCAGATCCGGCTCTTCGGAAAGCAGCCTGCAGGCATGCAGATAGAGAAACGGGCTTCTCATGCCCGCTTCAAACTGGCGCCTCATCATGGATATGGCTCCGCCCGGATTCTCATTAAGCCGGCGGTCCAGCCTTAAAAGGATCAGAAACAGATTATGAAGGTCCGGATTTTCCTCCAGATATTTTCTCAGCAGACGAACCAGCGATTCCTTCTGGTATTCATCCGGCTGCAGAATCAGCCTCAGATACTGATAGTAGCAGTAAAGCTCCAGCTTCTCCTGCCGCTCCGCCAGGATCTTCTCCCGGCATTCATCCAGCAGCAGCGCCGCCTGGCTCGTCCTGTCGTCTGAAAGGTATATCTCGGCCCTTAAAAGCTTAATCGCCTCCTGCTGCCCCTTCATCTCCTCGATCTCATCCAGCGCCCGCAGCATCTGATTATGGGGAAAGTCCCCCTCTCCTGTGTTCGGCGGATTGTGAGGAAAGTCCCCATTACCTGCCTCTTTCTGCAAGCGCAGGTGCAGATACGTCGCCACCGCTTCCTTCGTATAGGCGTCCTCCGCGGAAATACCGCCGCCCGGGTTCACCATCGCGGTCACCGGAACAACGAAGCGCTCTTCGATTCCGGTAATGATAATGCGTCCCTGATTCAGGCCCTGATGCATCCGCCTCGGATGGATGCGGTAGACGATCTCGCAGGTGTCGTCGGTAAAATCCTGGTCTCCGATGTTTCTCACCGGAATCTCTATAAAATCGCAGTCGGCCGTAACCTCAAGGCTTACGTAGCCCCAACCGCTTCTGGTTATCGTAATACATTCCTGGATCACTCCGTCCAGTTGGTCAAACCGCCGCTCGCTCTCGTCCGCAGTCAGCTTTACAGGCTCCTTGACACCGAGTCCGGTCAGGAATTCCTCCAGCTCCTTCTTCCTGTCCGGTCTTCCTTTTAAACCACCGTAAAGGGCCCTCACATGCAAATCCTTCATGAAGGGGGCCTCGAAAAAATCTCTATATTCAAATAAGCGAAGCGCTGTCTCATAGTCGTTCTTCGCTGTTCCGGCGAAATCCTCCGCCGTCTTTAAATCGCTCAATGCTTTCCCTGACGTACTCAGTTCCACACGAAAAGAATAAGGGACTTCTCTTTCTCCGCCATTGGTAACCAGATAGAAAGCTCCCTTAATCATATCTCCGTCTTCCAGAAAACCGGTATTCACCTCATAGACCAGATGGTTATAGGTGCCGCCAAACGCCCCATTAAGAAGCCTCACGCGGAAATTGGAAGAATATGCAAGTCCTTTTATATGCAGATTATTCTCACTGGTAACGACAAGTTCCCGCCTCGTGGCCCCGCCGGAACGCACCACGTCGTCAATTCCTTTCGGAGTGACCTTGATCACAGGAACCTCCGAATCGATGATGCCTTTAGCCAGCCTGTTGATTCGTTCTCTCATAGTACCACCTGTATCTTATGTTCTTCAGCCTGACAGCTGTTGTCTTTCAGTTTAATTACTATATTCTATCATATTTTCTATTGATTTAAAACCCTAAAATTGGTATGATAAAATAAAAACTGATAGAAGAAGGACAAGAATCATGACAACGAATGAAAAAGCTTTATTATTGCATGAAAAATGGAACGGCAAGCTGGAAACTATTTCCAAGGCCGAAGTAAAAAGCAGGGAAGATTTGGCCCTCGCCTATACTCCCGGCGTTGCGGAGCCGTGTAAGGTCATCGCTGCCGAACCGGAAGCCGCTTATAAATATACAATCAAATCCAACACGATCGCGGTTGTTTCCGACGGCAGCGCGGTTCTTGGCCTCGGCAATATCGGTCCTCTGGCCGCCATGCCCGTTATGGAAGGAAAGGCCGTGCTCTTCAAGGAATTCGGCGGCGTCAACGCATTTCCAATCTGCCTGGATACCCAGGATACGGAAGAGATCATAAAGATTGTTGTGGGTATCGCTCCTGCTTTCGGAGGAATCAATTTAGAGGATATTTCCGCGCCCAGATGTTTTGAGATTGAGGAACGCTTAAAAGAGCTGCTCCCCATCCCCGTCTTCCACGATGACCAGCACGGAACCGCCATCGTCGTTCTGGCAGGAATCATCAACGCATTAAAGGTGACCGGCAAGAAGAAGGAAGACTGCCGGGTCGTCGTAAACGGAGCCGGTTCCGCCGGAATCGCCATCACAAAGCTTCTCTTAACCTACGGATTTTTGCACATCACCATGTGTGACCGCGCCGGAATCTTAAAGAAGGGTATGGACGGCTTAAACTGGATGCAGGAAAAGATGGTGGAGGTGACCAACTTAGAAGGCGCAGACGGCAGTCTGGCCGACGCCATGAAGGGCGCCGATATCTTTGTCGGCGTATCCGCACCGGGAATTGTCACAAAAGAGATGGCCGCGTCCATGAACACGGATGCGATCCTGTTCGCCATGGCAAACCCGGTTCCTGAGATTATGCCTGACGTTGCAAAAGAGGCCGGAGCGAAAATTATCGGCACCGGCAGGTCTGATTTCCCCAATCAGGTCAATAATGTAGTTGTATTCCCGGGCATCTTTAAGGGTGCTTTAGAGGGACGTGCCACTGCGATCACTGAAGAGATGAAGCTGGCTGCCGCCACCGCTATTGCAGGGCTGGTGGATGAATCCATACTGGATGAAAACCATATTCTGCCGGAGGCATTTGATCCCCGTGTGGCCGATGTGGTCAGCCGTGCAGTGAAAGATCATATACAAAAGTAAGAATCAATCTATGGAGGGTGTCCTATGTTGTCAGAACCCATGACGCTTTATAAATTAATGATTTTGTATATGCTGAAGCAGGTCAATTTTCCCCTTACCAGTGCGCAGCTGTCAAATTTTTTCCTGGAGCATGAATACACCACGTATTTCACGCTGAATCAGGCATTAAACGAACTTCTGGAGGCCAAGCTCCTCCATGTGGAGACCAACCACAACAGCAGCCGCTACGAGATCACGCGGGAGGGAGAAGAAACCCTTTCGTTCTTCGGCAACAAGATATCCTCTGCCATCATTGAAGACATCGATGAATATTTGAAAGAGAACAAGTTCCGCCTCCGCAACGAGGTGGGCGTGACCGCGGATTTCTACAAATCCACCAACCAGGATTTCATCGTTCACTGTGAGGTGCGTGAGGGTAAAAGCTGTCTGATCGATTTGGAGCTCGCCGTCCCCGACAAGGACCAGGCGGAAATCATGTGTGACCACTGGAAGGCCAAGAGCCAGGAAATCTACGCATTTGCCATGAAGGCTCTCATGAGCGACTAAAAAGGCGATTATAAAGGGGGAATTCCCATGCAGATCAAAAAACAAAAATCATTGATTCAGGAAATCAGAGATGAGTATCAGGCAGAAGTGAAAAAGCTGAAACGGAAGAAATTTCTTTTGAAGGCAAAGCTACTGCTGACCATTGTCCTTCCCGTCTTTATCATCCTGCTTTCGGTGAAGGTTATCAAAACCTTTGTGCGTATCAAGGTCAGAGATATCTTTTCCAAAAAGCCAAGAGATTCGAAGGGCAGGGAGAACGCGGAGAAGGTGCAGGTCTCTAAGAGCCGGAAGCAGGAGCAGACACAGGAACATACACAGGAACATACACAGGAACAAACGCCTCCGGAACCGGAGCAGTTAAAACCAGCCGTTCCGGTTCCGGCAGTTATGACGCCGGTAGAAAAAGAAATTATAACGCCGGTTCCTGTAGTGACAGAGACTGTTAGCGAATCGTAATGTGATAAAATCTAGGGCGGGATTCCTTCGAATCCCGCCCTGTTTTACGTTCTTGCCCTTCTTACATCTCTTCCCTCTCCATCCTGCACTGAAATTCATGTTTCCCCGATCCAACCGCATACGTCTCTCCTGTTCCCGGCAGACAGACCCGGCACTTTGTATTGGCCGGCACATTCACATGAAGGAAAAAAGCTCCATCATCCAACGACCACTTCACCTCCAGCAGCCCGTATGGTGTGTAGCAGCCGCCTTCCGCCCATGTGATGCCTCCTCCCGGAACAGGCGACACGATGCTCTCATGGTATCCCGGCTCTTCTTCGGAAGTATCAATTCCCAGAATCGTACTGTAGAGCCAATCGCCAATGCAGCCGTATGCGTAATGGTTAAATGAATTCATGCTGTCGCTCCAAAAGCTGCCATCCGTCCGAATGCTGTCCCAGTGCTCCCAGATCGTAGTCGCACCCTTAATAACCGGATACAGCCAGGAAGGGTACTCCTTTTTCATCAAAAGCCGGTACGCTGCATCCACTCTCCCGTTTTCCTTTAAGACATGGCAGATATGGGGCGTTCCAAGAAAACCTGTACTGAGTCCGTTCCACTCGTCAATCAGTGCCTCCAGATCGTCGATC
>OGFR01000631.1_pt1 | contig 24682 bp, 22 predicted proteins | sample 1571001 | NCBI WGS metagenome assembly OGFR01 (sample SAMEA2582064, study PRJEB24529) | metagenome | biome: Human gut stool | place: China | collected 2011 | reverse complement strand
AGGTACTGAATGTGAACCCCGAGCTGAAGAGCTTGGGGTTTTTGTTTATGGATTTTTATTTATGGATTTTTATTATATTTGAATTTGATAAGTTAAAGTGCGGTAGAAAGTTAGTCTGTTTTTACGTAAAGAATATATAAAAAGGAGCTTATCCCAAATATCTGGGGATAGACTCCTTTAATTTTTTAAGAAAAGAGCTTATGCCAGAAAGAACAAACAAATTCTCTTTCTTCTATAAATTCCGAATCATCAACAATGACAGGCTTTCCTAATAAGTTTAGGTGATGGATTTTATTACGCAGTGTCACGTAACAGGATTTGAGTTTTTCACATTCTGCTAGAGAAATAATGTGATATTCTGCCATGGAATCAAAGATACGGACATTATCAGACCATTTGGTTAATATTGGATTAGCTGGGGCATTTGCGAGCATCAGATACTGGGCGATAAATTCAATATCGGTAATGCCGCCACGATCTGTTTTGATATTAAAAAAGCCTTCTTTTGTGTGAGATAAATGTTCGTACATTTTTTCACGCATTTCTCTTACTTCGATTTTTAGCTGATTAATATCTCTTTGAGCAGAAAGCACATTACAGCGAATTTTTTCAAATTCTGTTTTTAATTCAGTTTCTCCAAAAATAGCACGGCTACGGACAAGTGCTTGCTTTTCCCAAGTCCATGCTTCATTGAGTTGATAGTTTTCAAATGCTTGAAGTGAACAGCCTAATAAGCCTGCATCGCCTGAAGGTCGTAATCGCATATCAACATCGTAGAGTATACCTGCACTCGTATTCATACTAAAAATACTGACAATTTTTTGAGCCAATCTTAAATAGAATTGATTGCTATCAATGGATTTTTTTCCACCAATGGTTTGACCTTCAACGGATTGGTATAAAAAGACTAAATCCAAATCGGATTTATACCCGAGTTCAATTCCGCCTAATTTACCGTAGCCAATTACTAAAAAACCTTTTTCTGTTTTACCTACTAGATGTTCGGGTACACCAAAGCGTTGACTGATTTGTTGCCAGGCAAAATTGACAACGGCATCAATAATTGCTTCAGCTAGATAAGTGAGATGATCGCTCACTTTCATAACAGGCAATACGCCGAGAATATCGGCGGCTGCAACACGTAATAAAATAGACTGTTTGAATTGGCGTAAACCGTCAATAAATTGTTCTTCATCATCTTGCGGTAATCGTAGCATATATTGCTTCAATTCATCAGGATACTGTGTGAACGGCAATGGATTACGTAGCGCTTCAGTATTTAATAATTCATCGAGTAGAATAGGGTAACGAGCGACTTGTTCGGCAATCATCTGGGATTGCGCACATAGTTCAATAAGCTGCTTAATGGCTTGAGGATTTTCTAAGAGCAATTCTAAATACGTCGTTCTACTCGCAATTTTATCGATAATATTGAGAATGCGTGGCAATAAAGTGCGGTAATTTTTTTGCTCAAATATTTGGGTAAAGATATTTGGTAATAAGTGAGCTAGAACTTCTCGACCACGAGAGCCAATAACACGGCGCGCAAGCCCCTCTTTGAATTGAATCAGTTTATCTAAGATATCGGAAATCGCGTCCTCATCAATGTGATTATCGACTAGCATTTGTTCAATATCATCGAGGTCACTTTCTAAAAAATCAATCCACTGATTATTGTCATCGCTACGTTCATCTTTTTCTTCACCAATTAATGCATCAAAAACTGACCGCACTTTTTGTTGGTGTGCTTGTAGTATTTGATAGAAATCATCCCAGTTTTCAATTGGATAAGATTTCATCGTAGTTTGATTGTTCTCATCTAAGTAAGTATATTCTCGACAAGCGACCCTTAATCTAAGGCGATTTTCTTCATCAGTTGGGAGAAGTTGCGTCTGTTGATCATCAATAGCTTGTAGCACGTTTTCAGTACGACGAAGGAAGATATAAGCGTCTCTTAATTCATGATATTGTTGAGGCGTAATTAAACCAAGATCCCGTATTTCGGGCAGAAGTTTAAGTAATTCATGTTGTTGGAGCTTAATCTCACGTCCACCACGAATCAGTTGAAAAACTTGCACAATAAATTCGATTTCTCGAATCCCGCCTGCACCTAGTTTAATATTGTCTTTTAAGCCACGACGACGAACTTCACGCTCAATTTTACCTTTCATTTCACGTAAAGCTTGAATCACACTAAAATCAATATAGCGTCGATACACAAAAGGATGAAGTAATTGTTGTAAGGTTTTTACATTGGGATCTTGCGCATCACCGCCTAAAATACGACCTTTGATCATGGCATAGCGTTCCCAATCTCGCCCCTGATCTTGGTAATATTGTTCCATCGCAGAAAAACTTAAGGCAAGTGCACCACTATCGCCAAAAGGACGAAGACGCATATCTGTACGATAGACAAAGCCATCTGGCGTAAATTGATCCAATGCATTAATCAGACGTTGTCCTAAACGGGTAAAAAATTTAGCATTATCAACGGCTCGTCTTGCACCGACGGTTTCACCTTGTGAGGGATAGGTAAAAATTAAATCAATATCAGAGGAGAAATTTAGCTCAAAACCACCTAATTTTCCCATGCCAAGAATATAGAGTTGCTGAGGGTTGCCATGTTCATCACAAGGCGTGCCCATTTCTTCGCAAGCTTGTTTGTACAGCCAGTCTCTTGCACCAATGATAAGACTCTCAGCAAGTTTAGAAAGACGAATAAAAATTTCTTCTACGGTGGCAAGATTCAAGCTTTGACAGAAACTGAGTTTCGCCATTTCTTGATTACGAAAATTTCGTAGCGTTTTGTAAAGCTGTTCTTCATTTTGGATAGTGGAGAGTTGGTCAGCTAAACGGCTAGCATAATGTTGACAATCTGAAAATTGAGGAGGTGTTTGCCACCATTGGGCTAAAAAGTGCGGGTGTTTTTTTAAGACTTTTTCCAAGAAATCAGACAGACTGATGGCATAGTTGATTTGTCCGATTGGAGTCGTGAGATCTGTTGCGTCTCGCTCGATTTGTTGGGTTATTTCATCAAGATTCATTTCAGGGAAATGTTGGCAAAGCACTTCGCCAAGTTGAATGAGTTTTTCAGTCGAAAGCGGAAGTGAAAGCGCCATAATTTACCCCTTAAAATGTTCGTCAATCTTGCGTAGTACGATTTCTTTGGCTTGTTGCGGTTGCAGACTATCTAGCCAATTTAATGGTGTTTTCCAGCCACGCAGCCAGGTGATTTGTCGTTTGGCTAATTGTCGGGTTGCACAAATACCGCGGAAGACCATTTCTTCATGATCATAGTCACCACGTAAATATTCCCACATTTGTCGATAGCCTACACATCGGATAGAAGGCAAATCAGGATGGAGATCTTCTCGTTGGTAGAGTTTTTCAACCTCTTCTTGGAAACCTAATTCGATCATTTTATGGAAACGTTGTTCGATACGTTGATGTAACACCGCGCGATTTTCTGGTGCAATAGCAAATTGTAAAAATTGATAAGGCAATTCTTCGCCTTTTTGTTCGGTTAATTCCGTTAATGATTTGCCCGTTAAATAGAATACTTCTAATGCACGATTAATTCGCTGCGAATCATTTGGATTGATACGCTCTGCAGAAATAGGATCAATTTTTTGTAATTCTTGATGAAGTGCTGGCCAGCCAAATTTCTGCGCTTTTTCTTCAATCTCTAACCGTAACTTTTCATCAGCAGATGGAAGGGGAGAAAGGCCTTCAATCAATGCTTTGTAATACAACATAGTGCCGCCAACCAAAAGCGGAATTTTACCTTGCGCGGTAATATCAGCCATTTCTCTGAGCGCATCATCATGAAAATTCATCGCAGAATAACTTTCAGCGGGATCTAAAATATCAATTAAGCGATGAGGGGCAAGGGCTAGTTCCTCTTTAGAAGGCTTTGCCGTACCAATATCCATCCCTTTATAAATTAATGCAGAATCGACACTGATCACTTCTACTGGCAGGCTTTGACGCAATTGAATAGCAAGATCTGTTTTTCCGGAGGCCGTTGGCCCCATCAGAAAAAGTGCGGTTGGTTTGGAGTCAGTTTTTTGTGTCATATTACAAATCGCTTAAAAAAGGCTGCCAGTTAATCGGTTTCAGTAATGTATTAAATTTTTCTTGATGAGTTTTATTCAGTAAGCGTTCCGTTTCACTTAATAAGCTGACCGCATCCGCTAATACTTGAATTGGTTTCATCTCTAGCGTATGACAAAGTGCGGTCAGGAAATCAGGCATATTTTCTAGATGTTCAGCAAGCTGGCTCACCACACATTTTTGTAAATTTTGTGTACGTAAAATAGCTGGTACTTTGTTTAATGTAAGACGTAGCTGGGCTTCATTCTCAATGAATTCAAAACCACTTTGTTGAAAATAGGTTTTTTGTTTTTGCCATTGTTCAAATTGTTTTTCATCTAAGCGAAAAATAATCGGAATGAGCAACGGCTGTTGTGAAATTTCACCTTGTTGTAAGGTTAATTCATAATTTAAGATTTGCAATTTAGCTAATGACATCAAATAAAACTGTTGATTTTGTTGTAAAAGCAATGCTTTATTTTCAATTAATGCCAATGCACGTAAATAGCCTGCATCACTTGTCTGTGGGAGTTGTTGTTCAACGACAGGTGTTGTTAAAACTTGAGATGCTTCTGTTGGACGTACTAATTCACCATATAAGCGTTGTTCGGTCTTTGTAGGTTGTTCACGATAACCATACGACGGAACGTACTCACTACGGTTTGAAAAGTGCGGTCGATTTTCTGATTGTTTTTCACGAGGCTGATGATAATGCGAGGCAAAAATATTTTGCCCAGCCGCCGCACGATTAGGTTTCGGTTCATAGTGGGTTTGATATGAAGCCGAAGGCTCTCTTGCCTCATTCATCGCTGGCACTAAATCCAATTCAGCTTGAGGAATGGCATTGAGCGCATTTGTTACGCCTTGACAGATAAAATCATGAATTAAACGTGCTTGATGGAAACGTACCTCGTGTTTTGTAGGGTGCACGTTGACATCGACATCATGTGGATTGAGATCGATAAACAGTACAAATGCAGGGTATTGCTCAGTATGTAAATGCTCCGCATAAGCTTGACGAATGGCGTGGGTGATCACTTTATCACGCACCATTCGTCCATTGATATAGCAATAGCTCAAATCATTCTGAGAGCGTGTAAATTCAGGCGTTGCAACCCAACCATAAAGATGCAGATCATCATGTTTCCAATCAATACGTAAGGCATGTTGAACAAAATCATCGCCACAAATGGCGGCAACGCGTTTTAGTTGTTGTTCTTCATTTGTTGCAGGACGATATTGTCGAATAATTTTGCCGTTATGTGTGAGCGTAAAAGCGATATTAAATTTCGCTAAAGCAATACGACGAATGACTTCATCAATATGAGCAAATTCTGTTTTATCGGTTCGTAAGAATTTGCGACGAGCTGGCGTGTTAAAAAAGAGATTCGCCACTTCAACCGTCGTGCCGACTGGATGAGACGCAGGTTTGATTGTGGTTTCCATTTCTCGCCCTTGCGCATAGACTTGCCACGCTTCATTTTGCTCTGTCGTGCGAGAGGTAAGCGTGAGACGAGAAACAGAGCTGATACTGGCAAGGGCTTCACCGCGGAAACCTAAACTTAAAATGGCTTCGAGATCATCGAGAACGGCAATTTTACTGGTTGCGTGTCGAGCCAGCGCAAGGCTTAATTCTTCTTTAGGAATGCCACTGCCGTTATCTCGAATACGAATCAGGCTAGCGCCGCCGTTTTCAATATCAATATGAATTTTATTGGCACCGGCATCAAGGCTGTTTTCTACCAATTCTTTCACCACAGAGGCAGGGCGTTCGACCACTTCACCTGCGGCAATCTGATTAGCCAGCTGTGGAGAAAGAATTTTGATTGCCATAGGATTCCTTATTTTTCTTTAAGTTTAATTTTTTGACCAGTCACGACTTTGCCGTTTTTCAATGTTGGGTTCAGTTTTAAAAGACGATTAACCGGTACATTGTATTCACGAGAGATGGCATAGATAGTTTGATCGGCTTTCACCGTATGGTAAAGCGGGATTTCTTTCTTGCCATTATCTTCCTTCTCATTTCCTTTTGAAGAAGTGTCTTTTTTATCGTTACCTTTTTTCTCAGGCTCTTTTTTATTCTCAGCTTTTTCTTGTTTTTGATCTTTTTTAGAAACCGCTTTTTCAGCTTCAACAATTTTGCTGTTTTTTCCTTTATTATCGGCTTTGGTTTTATCATCCGATTTAGGTTTTTCTTCTACCTTTTTACCCTTGCCGTTATCTGGAATTTTGATGGTTTCATTCAGCCAAAGTTCTTTACGTTTTAGTTTATTTAATTCAATAATTTCACTGACTTTTACATCATATTTGTTCGCCAGACTACCAATGCTTTCACCTGGTTTCACTTTATGACGGACGCCGCTGTCTTTGACATCGGAAGTGCGGTCTGATTTTTCAGTGTTTTTCTCTTCTTTTTTAGTTGGCTCTTCCGCTTTTTTGCCTTTGCCATTATCAGGAATCTTAATGGTTTCATTTAACCAAAGTTCTTTGCGTTTCAGTTTATTTAACTCAATGATTTCGCTGACTTTGACATCATATTTGTTCGCCAGACTACCAATGCTTTCACCTGGTTTCACTTTATGGCGAATACCGCTGTCTTTGACATCTGAAGTGCGGTCAGATTTTTCATTGTTTTTATCGTTTGATTTTGTAGATTTGCTGTCTTGCTCATCACTAGGTGGAACGGCAATTGCTTTTAAATTACCATTACGATAAGCAACCAAACCTTCGTAAATCATATAAGCAATACGACGACGATAAGCAATGGTATTCAGTTTCTGTTCTTCTTCCATATTGGAAAGGAATCCCGTTTCCACCAGAACTGAAGGAATATCGGGAGAGCGTAATACGCCAAGGCTTGCATGTTGTGGGGTACTGCGGCTTAATGAGGTCACGCGAGCAAAACGACGTAAAATGCTGTTACCAAGTTCATAGCCTGTACGTTGGCTGTGACCAAATTGCAGGTCGAGTACAGTTTGATCTAAATATTTGTCATTGTTATTGGAAAGTACTTTTCCTGCACCACCTAAAAGCTCAGAGCGTTTTTCATCATCTTCTAACCATTGTCCCATTTCATCATTGGCACGGCGATTGGATAGCACCCAAACTGATGCACCACGTTGGTCTGAATTCAGGGAGGAGTCGGCGTGGATAGATACGAGAAAATTAGCTTTATATTTACGTGCGATTTCAGAACGTTCTGGCACGGAAATGTAGTAATCGCTACTGCGTGTTAAGACACCTTTGAAATTAGGATCTTTATCTAATAAGGCTTTTAATTCTCGAGCGATAGAAAGGGTGACATTCTTTTCATAAATGCCGAGGTTTTTTCCGATTGCACCGGGATCTTTACCGCCATGACCAGGATCAATGGCGATTGTCCATTGTGGTGCGGCAAATACAGTAGTAGAAATTAGAGAAAATATTCCAAAAAGAAACGAAAATTTTGCTTTCATGTAAATCAATTTTATAGTTGTGTCAAAATATGCTCGCCCACTGAGTTTTGAGCAATTAGCGTAATGTTGCGAGCATCGTCGTAATAATCAATATTTACTAGTAAATCAGCCTCAGGCAAGATGCCTTCACCCTTTTCTGCCCATTCGATTAAGCAAATACAATTTTGGCTGAAATAATCACGAATGCCCATGAATTCCAATTCTTCAGGATCGGCAAGACGATATAAATCAAAGTGATAAATCATTTTCCCTGCAATGCTATATTCTTCCACTAACGTATAAGTAGGGCTTTTAACATTGCCTTGGTAGCCTAAACCTTGCACCATTCCGCGAGTCAGGGTGGTTTTCCCGGCACCAAGATCGCCATTAAAATAAAGCACAATGGCATTATCTTTCGGTTGTTTTACAAGCACTTCTGCGAGTTTTTTACCAAAACGGAGCATCGTGCCTTCATCAGGAATGTATTGGGTTAATTCGGTCATTATTAGAGTGATTTTTTAGGTTAAAGTTTCTGGGGGATTTTATCGTATTTTGAAGGGAATATGTAGGGAAAATACAATAAAAAATCCGCTGCTTTTCAGCAACGGATTGAGAATTTGGAGCGGGAAACGAGGCTCGAACTCGCGACCCCGACCTTGGCAAGGTCGTGCTCTACCAACTGAGCTATTCCCGCATTTCACATTGGTGAATGAGGCAACATTATACGAAAAAATTTATTCAACGCAAGTGCAGATTTCGCAAATGATTGAGTTTGCCTAAGTTTTCATCAACCCAGATTAATAAAGTGATCACGGTAGTAAGCTAACTCTTTTATTGACTCTCGAATATCATCAAGGGCTAAATGAGTATTGCCTTTTTTAAACCCGTCTAAAATTTCGGGTTTCCAGCGAGCAGCTAATTCTTTTAACGTGCTGACATCTAGATGACGATAATGGAAATAATCGGCTAAATCAGGCATATATTTATAAAGAAAGCGTTTATCTTGTGCGATGCTGTTGCCACAAATCGGTGAAGCACCTTTCGGTACCCATCGTTTTAAAAAATCTAACGTTTGTAATTCAGCTGCACGTTCGGTGAGTTTGCTCGCTTTGACACGGTCAACTAAGCCATTTGCTGTATGGGTTTTTACGCACCATTCCGACATTTTGTTTAATAATTCATCACTTTGATGCACCGCAATCACAGGTCCTTCCGCTAAAATATTGAGATCTTTATCTGTCACGATGGTTGCGATTTCAATAATTCGTTCTTTTTCAGGATCTAATCCTGTCATTTCTAAATCGATCCAAATCAGATTTTGTTTATCTAATTGCATAATATAAGGTATCCTATGAACATTTTTTAATCCCGTTTATTTTAACGAAAAACATCGGAAAAAACGACCGCACTTTATGAGCAAACGTAAACTAACGCAAAATCAAACTCGTCGAATTCAATCAAATAACGCGAAAGCTTTGCATCGCCACAAGAAAAAAGAAGTGGAATGGCAAGATGATATGCTAGGTGAAAGCCAAGATGGGGTAGTCGTTACGCGTTATTCGGTTCATGCTGATGTGGAAAATGCACAAGGCGAAATTTTCCGTTGTAATTTACGTCGTACACTTTCTAGTCTCGTGGTTGGTGACAAAGTGATTTGGCGACAAGGCAATGAGCAACTCCAAGGTGTGAGTGGCGTGATTGAAGCTATTCATCCAAGACAAAATGAAATTGCTCGTCCAGATTATTATGATGGGTTGAAACCCATCGCGGCGAATATCGATCGTATTATTATTGTTTCTGCGGTGGTGCCGGTACTGTCACTCAATATTATCGATCGTTATTTAGTGGTGTGTGAAAATGCGGGGATCGAACCTGTCATTGTGGTGAATAAAGGCGATTTACTGGATGCCGAGCAAGAGCAGGAAGTGGAAAGCCAGTTACAGATCTACCGTGATATTGGTTATCAGACCATCATCATTTCTGCTGAAACCGGAAAAAATATGGAAAAATTGACCGCACTTTTAAGTGATGGAACATCCATTTTTGTGGGGCAGTCAGGGGTAGGCAAATCCAGTTTAATTAACCATATTTTACCAACAGTCAATGCACAAGTAGGCGGTATCAGTGAAACCTCTGGCTTGGGACAACATACCACAACCTCTTCTCGTTTATATCACTTACCACAAGGTGGTAATTTGATTGACTCACCAGGGATTCGTGAGTTTGGGCTATGGCATTTGGAGCCCGATCAAATCACCAAAGGTTATCGTGAGTTTCAATATGTCTTAGGCACGTGCAAATTCCGAGATTGCAAACATTTGAATGATCCAGGCTGCGCATTACGTGAAGCGGTAGACGCAGGTCGGATTTCACTAATACGTTATGAGAATTATCATCGCTTAATTGAGAGTTTAAGTGAGACAAAATCACAACGTCATTTTTCTGTGTAGTGGACAATTTACTGTAAATTAGGTATAAAGTACCCCTAATTTCGTGATGTAGCTCAAGTTTTTTTGTGTTTAGCCTTGATTATTGGGCATTTAATAGAGATACTACAGCAGATTTATAGATTAAATTTTACAATTACTATAGAGGTAACATTATGTTCTCAAAAGATGTGGAAATTACAGCTCCTAATGGTTTACATACCCGTCCAGCGGCGCAATTTGTTAAAGAAGCGAAAGCGTTTGCTTCTGATGTAACAGTGACCTCCGGTGGTAAAAGTGCAAGTGCGAAAAGCCTATTTAAGCTACAAACTTTAGGCTTAACGCAAGGAACTGTAATCACCATCTCGGCGGAAGGTGAAGACGAACAACAAGCCGTTGAACATTTAGTCGCATTAATTCCTACTTTAGAATAATTTACGATTAGCCATAGGATTTCTATTCTATGGCTATTGTTTATCTAACCTTTAATAAATTATCTCGGAAGGTAAAAGTATGATTACAGGTATTCCAGCGTCACCAGGTATCGTTTTTGGTAAAGCCTTAGTATTAAAAGAAGAAAAAATTGTTCTTGATACGCAAAAAATTTCAGAAGATCAAGTTGAGGCAGAAGTTGCCCGTTTTTATGCTGGGCGTGAAGCGGCTGTTGAGCAACTTAATTCTATTCATCAACGTGCATTAAAATCTTTAGGTGAAGAAAAAGCGGCCATCTTTGAAGGCCATTTAATGATCCTTGAAGATGAAGAATTAGAAGAAGAAATTATTGATTATCTTCGTTCGCACAAAGTGAATGCGAGTGTGGCAGCAAGTAAAATCATCGATCAACAAGTTGAAATGTTGTCTGAAATTGATGATGAATACTTAAAAGAACGTGCGGGTGATATTCGCGATATCGGTAATCGTTTAATCAAAAATATTTTAGGCATGCATATTGTGGATCTTGGTGATATTACCGAAGAATCCATCCTTGTGGCTTACGATTTAACTCCATCAGAAACTGCTCAATTAAATTTAGAAAAAGTATTAGGTTTTATCACAGATATTGGTGGTAGAACATCTCACACCTCAATTATGGCTCGTTCACTTGAATTGCCGGCCATTGTAGGGACAAATGATGTCACAGCACGAGTGAATACAGGTGATTATCTTATTTTGGATGCGGTAAACAACCGTGTTTACGTGAATCCGACTCAAGCTGAAATTGATGAATTAAAAACCTTAGAAGCAAAACTCGCTGAAGAAAAAGCAGAATTAGCGAAATTAAAAGATTTACCAGCGGTGACCCTTGATGGTCATAAAGTCGATGTGGTAGCCAATATTGGTACGATTCGCGATTGCGAAGGTGCACATCGTAATGGTGCAGAAGGGGTAGGTTTATACCGTACAGAATTCCTCTTTATGGATCGCGATCAATTGCCAAGCGAAGAAGAGCAATTCATTGCTTATAAAGAAGTGGTTGAAGCAATGGAAGGTCGTTTAGTGGTATTACGTACCATGGATATCGGCGGTGATAAAGAGCTTCCATATTTAAATTTACCAAAAGAAATGAACCCATTCTTAGGATGGCGTGCAGTACGTATTGCCCTTGATCGTCGAGAGATTTTACATGCGCAATTAAGAGCGGTATTACGTGCGTCTGCATTTGGTAAACTTGCCGTGATGTTCCCGATGATTATTTCAGTAGAAGAAATTCGCGAATTAAAATCAGTGCTTGAAACCTTAAAAGCTGAATTGCGTGCAGAAGGTAAAGCTTTTGATGAAAACATCCAAGTGGGTGTCATGGTTGAAACGCCATCTGCAGCGGTGAATGCGAAATTCTTAGCGAAAGAAGTGGATTTCTTTAGTATTGGTACAAACGATTTAACGCAATATACGCTAGCTGTTGACCGTGGTAATGAATTAATTTCTCACTTATACAATCCAATGTCTCCTTCAGTACTTGGCTTGATCAAACAAGTGATTGATGCCTCTCATGCAGAAGGCAAATGGACAGGGATGTGTGGTGAGTTAGCCGGTGATGAACGTGCGACCTTATTGTTACTCGGTATGGGCTTAGATGAATTTAGTATGAGTGCAATTTCTGTGCCACGTATTAAAAAATTAATTCGTCATGTGAATTATCAAGAGGTGAAAGCCTTAGCTAATGAAGCATTACAAAAACCAACTGCTGCTGAAATTGAACAATTAATTCAAGCTTTTTTCGCAGAAAAATCGTTAAACTAGATACAAAAACAGAGTTTTACGTTAAAATACTAGCCATCTTTAATAGATAGGAGATTAAAATGGGCTTATTTGACAAATTATTTGGTTCAAAAGAAAACAAAACAGTGGAAGTCGAAATCTATGCGCCACTTTCTGGAGAGATTGTGAATATCGAAGATGTGCCAGATGTTGTTTTCTCTGAAAAAATCGTGGGGGATGGTATCGCAATTCGCCCAACTGGTAACAAAATTGTGGCGCCTGTTGATGGTGTAATTGGTAAAATTTTTGAAACCAACCATGCATTTTCAATGGAATCAAAAGAGGGTGTTGAATTATTCGTTCACTTCGGTATTGATACCGTTGAATTAAAAGGTGAAGGATTCACTCGCATCGCACAAGAAGGTCAAAGCGTAAAACGCGGCGACACAGTAATCGAATTTGATTTAGCAACATTAGAATCAAAAGCAAAATCAGTTTTAACACCAGTGGTTATCTCTAACATGGATGAAATCTCATCTATCGAGAAAAAATCTGGTGAAGTGATTGCTGGAGAATCGGTTGTTTTAAGTTTAACAAAATAAGATTTATAGACTAAAAGATCCGCTTTAAATAAGCGGATTTTTTTATCCTTATTCTTTTTTAAAGAAGGTAAAGATGATTTATCGATTAACAGGCCAAGTACAGCATTATGCATGGGGCGGAAAAAACTATATTGCATCATTGATTGGATTACATTCAGCGAAAGATCAACCTTGTGCAGAGTGGTGGTTAGGTGCTCATCCATCAGCACCTTCTGAAATTGAGGATGTAACAGGTAAGCAATCTCTTATTGAATTTTTATTGCAAAATCCGACCGCACTTGGACAGGCAAGCCGTCAGCAATTTGGTGATGAACTCCCTTATTTGTTAAAGATTTTAGATGTTGAAAAACCGTTATCGATTCAATTGCACCCGACTAAGTTTCAAGCTGAAAAGGGCTTTGAGGCTGAAAATGCAAAAGGTGTGGCATTAACAGACAGCACGCGGACTTATAAAGATAGAAATCATAAACCAGAAATGATGATTGCCTTATCTGATTTCTGGCTTTTACATGGTTTTAAAACAAAAGCTCAAATCCTTGCCACATTAAATGCACGCCCCTCTTTGCAACCTTTGGTTGAAAAACTAAGCACACAAAGCCTTGCTGAATTTTATGCAGATGTGATGTTGGCGGATCAATCCACGCTCGCAAATTGGTTATTACCCATTATTGAAGCCAACCAACAGCCTTATAAAAATGGCGAGTTAGCGTTAGATAACCCTGATTATTGGGTGCTTTATACGATGGAAGCCATGGCAATTTCGCCTGAAAAATTAGATGCTGGCTTGGTGTGTTTTTATCTCTTTAATATCGTGCATTTAAAAGAAGGTGAAGGTATTTTCCAGGATGCAGGGATTCCTCACGCTTATCTTCGCGGACAAAACGTGGAGTTAATGGCCTGTTCTGATAATGTGATTCGTGGTGGCTTAACACCAAAATATGTCGATATTGTTGAATTATTAAAAATTGTGGATTGTCGTGAAGTAATACCTCAAATTATCTCAGCCGCGCCTCAAAATCAGTCAGAATTTACTTATAAAACGCCAGTAAACGATTTTGCTTTAGCTCAAATTCGTCTCGAGCCCGAACAGCACACTAAAGTGAATCTTCAAAGTGCAGGCATCTTGTTAGTGATGCAAGGCGAGCTAAAAATACAAGAAAAATCAACCGCACTTACCTTGAAACAAGGTGAGTCAGCATTCATTACAGCGGATTCTAACGTTGAGATAATAAGTGAAAAAGGCGGTTATGCCTTCTTGGCAAAATTGCCATAAAAATTAATGTGATAAGTATCACGATTTGTAAACTAATCGCTAGATTAGTCGACGATTTTAGGTATAGTGGGCGTCATTCAGGCGCCATTTTTTATGTGTCTAAATTGCATTGGGAGTTTTTATGTCGTTACCTCGTTATTTTGAAGATCCGCAAACCTTGCACGTGAATACCGCACCACATCATGCTTATTTTATTCCTTTTTCTTCAACAGAAAGTGCGGTCAAAAAGACACGAGAATTTTCCCCTTACTTTACCTTATTGAATGGCGAATGGGATTTTTCTTATTTTGAAAGCTATACTCACTTGCCTCAAGATTTCCTTCATTTTTCATTTACAGATAAAATCCCTGTTCCTTCCAATTGGCAAAATCATGGTTATGATAATCATCAATATACCAACGTAAATTATCCTTTCCCTTTTGATCCCCCTTATGTGCCCATTGAAAATCCTTGTGGTTTATATCATCGCGTTTTTAATGTCGAAATCAATGCCCAAAAACGGTATCTCTTAAATTTTGAAGGGGTAGATAGCTGCTTATTTGTCTATGTGAATCACCAATTTGCGGGCTACAGCCAAATTAGTCATTGCACTAGCGAATTTGATATTACTGACTTTTTACAACAAGGGGAAAATCACTTACATGTTCTCGTGTTGAAATGGTGTGATGGTAGTTATTTGGAGGATCAAGACAAATTCCGAATGTCTGGTATTTTTCGAGATGTTTATTTGTTAGCGCGAGAAAAAAATTACTTACAAGATTTCTTCATTCAAACGCAATTGAATCAAGAGCTTACCAAGGCTCAATTACATGTAGCCTGTCAGTTTACAGAACGTGAACAAACCATTTCTTGGCAATTATTGGATCCTCAAGGCAAATTGATAATAGAACAAAAAGGGCATGCATTTCATGCTGAAATTGAAAATGCACAATTATGGCATGCGGAGAACCCTCGTTTATACACATTGATTTTGCAATATGGATCAGAAGTGATTTGCCAAAAGGTCGGCTTACGTCATATCGAAGTGAAGAATGGGGTAATGTTATTTAATGGGCAAGCCATTAAGTTTAAAGGTGTTAATCGCCATGATAGCGATCCGAAAACGGGTTATGTCATTAGTCGAGAACAAGCATTGCAAGATTTACGCTTAATGAAACAGCATAATTTTAATGCCATTCGTACCGCGCATTATCCTAATGCACCTTGGTTTACTGAATTGTGCGATGAATATGGTTTTTATGTGATTGCTGAAAGCGATATTGAATCGCACGGCACGAATGCGGTCTATGTAGAGTCGCCAGAAACAAGCATTTTGTTAGGGGTAAAAACAGAGATTGATTATGAAGCAATTCGTCAAAAAACAATCGACAATTATTGTTATATGGCTCGAAGCTCCGAATTTAATCAAGCCATTTTAGACCGCACTTATGCCAATGTTGAGCGAGATAAAAATCGTCCTTCTGTTGTGATTTGGTCATTGGGAAATGAAAGTGGTTACGGTGAGAATTTTGAGCAAGCAGCCGCTTGGGTGAAACAGCGCGATCCAAGTCGCTTGGTGCATTATGAAAATGCGATCTTTCAACATTCAGCGCATCAAAATGACACATCCAATTTAGATTTTCATAGCGAAATGTACACCAGTACGGAAGAGTTGGATGCTTATTTTGCCGATGCCCAAAATCAAAAGCCGTATCTTTTCTGTGAATATTTGCATGCGATGGGGAATTCTTGTGGAGACACGGAAGATTATTTCCAAGCGATGGAACGACATGCAGGTACTTGTGGTGGCTTTGTGTGGGAGTGGTGCAATCATTCTCCTTATTTGCCAAATTCAAACAGAATGGGCTATGGCGGGGATTTTAATGACACGCCGAATGACGGTAATTTTTGTGCTGATGGATTAGTGACGGCAGACCGTCAAATTCAAAGTAATTTGTTGGAATACAAAAATGTGTATCGTCCACTTCGAGCTACATTGAGAAATGGTCATATTGAACTCAAAAATTATTTGGATTTTACGGATGCGGCAGAGGCTATTTCGATTCATTATCAAATAACAGAGGACTTCTCGGTTGTACAAGAGGGCCAAATAGATGATTTAAACATTGCGCCAAAATCAACCGCCCTTTTGCCTTTAACATTGCCAGCAACTCACGGTGCGTTACAAATTTTGACCTTGACCTATCATCAAAAAACAGAAACAGGTTTAATTCCTCAAGGGCATTGTTTGGGATTTGATCAGATTATTTTGTCGGAGCAACCACATTTATTCGCTAATGAGCTCAAATCAAATCTCCAACCGATTTCTGTTTCAAAACATGCCAATTTAATTTCAATTAAAGCGGCAGATATTGAATACCAGTTTGATCAATATAAAGGCACTATTCAACAAATTCGCAAAGCGGGCGAGCCGTGGTTGAATCAAGCTGCCGATTTTAATATTTGGCGAGCGCCTTTAGATAATGATAGTTTAATGAAAGCACATTGGCTTGCAGCAGGTTACGATCGTGCGACGAGTCGAGTCTATGATTACCGTGTAACTGAGCAGGAAAGTGCGGTTGAAATTACCTTTAAATTAGGATTGGTTGCCGTATCAAAAGCGCGAATTCTGACATTGAATGTGGAGTATCGTATTGAACAAAATGGGCGACTTCACATCAATATTCATGCTGAAAAACAACCGCACTTGCCATTCTTACCACGCTTTGGTTTGCGTTTCTTCCTTAATCAAGGATTTAATCAAGTAGAGTATGTAGGCTATGGCCCAACAGAAAGTTATCTGGATAAACATCACGCCACGGCTTTTGGTCGTTATAAGACAACGCCAGAAAGTAATCATGTGCCTTATTTAAAACCACAAGAAAATGGCAGTCACTACGCTTGTCGTGAGGTGAAGGTGGCGAATTCGGCTGATTGCTTTACCGTGCAAAGTCGTACACCTTTTAGCATGAATGTTTCGCCTTATTCTCAAGAAGAATTGGGCAGTAAAAAGCACCAATATGATTTGGAGAAAAGTGGCAGTACGATCTTATGTGTGGATTACAAAATGAGTGGGGGAGGTTCTAACTCTTGTGGACCCGCGTTAAAAGAACAATATCGTTTGAATGAAACGCAGTGGGATTGGTCGATCTCGTTACAAATTACCTAAGATGAAATAAAAAAGTGCGGTTGAAATTAACCGCACTTTTATGTTTTTAGCAAAAATTAAGCAACAACGTTAAATTGTTCTTTCATTAATGCTTCGAAATCAGTGCAACCGCCGATTGGTTTTTCATCGATAAAGATTTGTGGCACAGTTTCCACTTCTTTACCGACAGATTTTGATAAATCTGCTTTAGAAATGCCTTCAGCGATAATATCTACATAGCGATAATCGAAATCCGCTACTTCACCTTTTAATTTTTCAGCAAGGTTTTTTGCACGTACACAATAAGGGCAGCCTGGACGACCAAAAATAACTACGAACATAAAATTTTCCTTTTATTTAAACAAAATTCCTAATGATTTTACTCTATTTCCACAAAAGCAGAAATCATTTTTCAGGATTATTGTGATTGGTGTAATATATCAACTCCTCTTTTCCTAAGGATATAACTGAATGAAATTATTGATGCTTTGCCGTGAGCCTCGCCTTTATAGCTGCCAGCGTTTAAAAGAAGCAGCGGAAAGTTGCGGGCATCAAATGGATATTTTGGATCCTAATCGTTGCATTTTAAAACTCGACAAAAATCAACCGCACTTTTCTTTGTATTATCAACAAAATGCAGAAAGTGAGCCCTATTTATTGCCTGATTATGATGCGGTGTTACCACGCTTTGGGACGACAAGTACCCAAATGGGCTGTGCCGTATTGCGTCATTTCCAAGGGAAGAGTGTCTATTGCCTTAATAAAGAACAGGCATTTTTAGCTGCTCGCGATAAATGGCGAAGTTTGCAGATGTTATTAGAGCAAGGTATTGCAGTACCGAATTCAGTCTTATCCGGTTGTGAAGTTGAGCCGAAACAAGCCATTAAGCAAACAACCGCTCCAATGATTATTAAAACCTTAAAAGGATCACAGGGTATTGGCGTGATCTTGGCCGAAAATCCACAAAGTGCGGTCAGTATTTTAGAAACGTTAAAAGATGCGAATGTGCCTGTCTTGTTACAAGATTTTGTCGAAGAGGCAAAAGGGACAGATATTCGCTGTTTTGTGATCGGCGATAAAGTGGTGGCCACAATGCAGCGTATTGGACAAGACGGTGAGTTTCGTGCGAATTTTCACCGTGGTGGCACTGCAGAAAAAGTTAAGCTCAATGAAGACGAAAAAGCCATCGCCATTCGTGCAACTAAAGCCTTAGGGCTTGTAGTAGCTGGTGTTGATTTGATTCGTTCAAAAGAAGGTTTATTAGTGCTTGAAGTGAATGCTAGTCCTGGTTTAGAAATGATTGAGAAGACCAGTGGTATTGATATTGCATTACAGATGATCTTGTTTTTAGAACAGCAAGTGAAACAATAAAAGAAAAGGGCGAACCATATTATGTTCGCCCTTGTTTTTATCCTTTTGTGTCTTGTTTAAAATCGTAATTTGGTGGTAGTTCCGGCATCGTATTTTCTTCATCAAAAGGCTCGCTTGCCGGTTGATGTTGAAATTCTTTGCTATCGTGAGCCGGTTTTTCTTTACCCAATAATTGCGGTTGTAATTTGATAAAGCTACTTTTATCTGAAAGCCTCACAATACAAACAGAATCACGAAACTTTTGGTCGAATTCGTGATCTAACACGGTGTCGTTTAACACAAAATAGCCTTTATCTTGTAAGACTACAAAATTTAAGATGTCGTTTGGTGAAAAATCAGGGAAGATTTCCTGCATTTTTTTCAGCCATGCAGTAGTGTCATCTTTACTTAAATTTTGTGATTCCATTTCTTTGGTTAACGCAATGGCGAAATTTTTTCCTTCTACTGGTTTTTCATATTTAATCGAAAACATTAACGGACGTTCATTTTTTTCATAGGAACCCGTTTCAGAATATAATCCGACAGTATAAACATGGAATGGCCCCCATGTGTATTCAGCATTGCCGACAGGTTGCCATTGGGCAAAAAGTGCGGTGGAAAATAAGGCTGAAATGGCAGCAATAATAAATTTCAGTTTCATAGTTTTTTTCATGTCAAAAATATTGCCGTGATTATAACAAAAAAGCCCTCTAAAAAAACACAAATAAAAAGGCAGGAATACCTGCCTTTGACATCAAATTATTGGGGGAGTTTATTTTAAGCTACCCACCATATCTTCTGGACGAACCCATTTGTCGAAATCTTCGGCTGAAACTAAGCCCAAGTTAATCGCTTCTTCACGTAAGGTTGTACCGTTTTTGTGTGCAGTTTTCGCAATTTTCGCGGCATTTTCGTAACCAATGTGTGTATTAAGTGCGGTTACTAACATCAATGAATTTTCCAATTGTTGTTTAATGCGTGGGTAGTTTGGTTGAATACCAGTTGCGCAGTGTTCATCAAATGATACGCAAGCATCACCTAATAATTGTGCCGATTGTAAGAAATTCGCCACCATTACAGGGTTAAATACGTTTAATTGGAAGTGACCTTGTGAGCCAACAAACGCGATAGTAGTATCGTTACCGAATACTTGTGCACATACCATGGTTAATGCTTCACATTGAGTTGGGTTCACTTTACCCGGCATGATTGAAGAACCTGGTTCATTTTCAGGAATTAAGATTTCACCAATACCAGAACGAGGGCCTGATGCTAATAAACGAATGTCGTTTGCAATTTTGAATAAGCTCATCGCTAATTGTTTAATTGCACCGTGAGTTTCCACAATCGCATCGTGTGCGGCTAACGCTTCAAATTTGTTTTCTGCAGTCACAAATGGTAAGCCAGTGAATTTTGCAATGTAATCTGCTACTTTCACATCATAGCCTTTTGGTGTGTTCAAACCAGTACCCACAGCAGTACCACCAAGTGCTAATTGACTTAAGTGTGGAAGGGTATTTCTTAGTGCACGTAGACCAAAATCTAATTGTGCGGCGTATGCAGAAAATTCTTGACCTAATGTTAATGGGGTGGCATCCATTAAGTGAGTACGACCAATTTTTACTACATCTTTAAATTCTGCTGATTTTTTAGCGAAGGTTTTTTGTAAACGTTCTACACAAGGAATAGTGTGTTCAACCACTTTTTTGTATGCCGCAATGTGCATTGCAGTTGGGAAAGTATCATTTGAAGATTGGGATTTGTTCACATCATCATTTGGATGGATGAATGATTTTTCACCTAATTTACCACCATGTAAAACGTGAGCACGGTTTGCCACCACTTCGTTCACGTTCATGTTTGATTGTGTACCTGAACCGGTTTGCCAAATGACTAATGGGAATTGGTCGTCTAATTTTCCTGCAAGGATTTCATCACAGGCGGTTGCGATTAAATCACGTTTCTCTGCAGGTAATACACCTAAATCACAGTTTGCGAAAGCAGCGGCTTTTTTCAAATAACCGAACGCTTCAATAATTTCGTGCGGCATAGAAGCTGCCGGACCAATTTTGAAGTTGTTGCGAGAACGTTCGGTTTGTGCTGCCCAGTATTTATCTGCAGGAACTTGAACTTCGCCCATAGTGTCTTTTTCAATACGAAATGCCATGTGATACTCCTATCATCGAAAATAAAAATAAATCTTGAAAATTCTAACACCTGCGAGTTATGAATGGAATGTAACATAAAGGTTAAAAGTTAGTTTTGTGATGTAGATCATAAAAGTGCGGTAAAAAATTTCCGTGTTTTTTCTATTTACGTTAATCGCCTTGTTGATGATTTATTTTTTGCTGCTTTTTTGATAAAATCCGCCAGTTTACAAAACGATAAATGGAGAAGTCGCAATCATGGCAAAAAACGCACAATTTTATCTCTTAAATCCAGAAAAGAAGATAACAGTTGAGCAACTTGCCTGTGATCTTGCCGCTCAAGCGTGGCGTTTAGGCAAGCGAGTGTTAATCGCGTGCGAAACAGAAGAGCAAGCATTTTTAATTGATGAAGCATTATGGCAACGGGATCCAAATGAGTTTGTTCCTCATAATCTTTCAGGCGAAGCAACACAATATGCACCGCCAATTGAGATTAGTTGGAAAGGCAAACGCAATGCTCAACGCCGAGACTTGCTGATCAATTTACAAATGGAAGTGCCGGATTTTAGTCACAGTTTTACACAATTAATTGATTTTGTACCGGTAGAAGAAACGCAAAAAGCCCAAGCGCGTGAACGTTATAAAGTCCTTCGCTCGCAAGGTTGGACGCTTTCTACTGAAAACACTTAATATTTTTAACTTTAAAACCTAGGAAATTAACATGAATTTAAACGCTAAAGTGGCTTTAAGCCTTATTCTTGGCGCAAGCACCTTATTATCTGCTTGTGACAATAAAGAAAACACCTCAACCCAAGTTGAGAAAGCAGTAAGAATACCGACATCAACCGAAAAAGCGGAAAGTGCGGTTGAAAAATCTAAAGAATTAGTGGCTGAAACCCAATCTGCTGAAAAAGCTGAAAAAACAGAAAGTGCAGACGTTAAAGCTGATGCAAAAAAAGCAGATGAAAAATCTGACGCTGTGAAAGCCGAAGTTAAAAAAGAGACGAAAGAGACGAAAGCGGATGGTGTGGCAGAAAAAGTATCTGAGAAAAAAGAAACCGTTGTCGCTCAACAAGCAACAACTCCTCAGAAGCCACGTGTGGTAGTGACTGAAAAAACAGCAAAAGAAAGTGCAGAACGTAAACAGCAAAGATCCGTATTAAATGTGTTAGAAAAACAATACGAAGAAGTTCGTTGTTCTGCTGACGCGAAAAACGTAAGTGGTGATAGTTTCTGCCGTCAAGAAGAACGCCGTTTATTTTTAGAAATTCAACGCATTAAAGATGAGTTAAGAGGGATTGAGGAATAATCTCATCCTGACCAATATGAGGGCGTGATCAATTCGCCCTCAAAATTAAAAAATAGATTTTTTGTGACCGCACTTTATGAACGATATTACCTTTTATCAACGCTTTGAAGCCGATATTCTCGCCGGGCGCAAAACCATCACCATTCGGGATAAATCCGAAAGCCATTTTAAAGCAGGTGATATTCTGCGTGTTGGTCGATTTGAAGATGATCAATATTTCTGCACGATTGAAGTGTTAAGTGTGTCGCCAATTACTCTTGATGAACTGACGGAACAACATGCGAAGCAGGAAAATATGACGTTGGTGGAATTGCGAGAAGTGATTAAAACAATTTATCCCAATGAAAATGAGTTTTGGGTGATTGAGTTTGGCCTAATTAAGTAACCAAGATATCCGAGAGAGGTTCTTATGATTATTGTATTGTCAGCCATATTAGCATTTATTTCTTTTCCTTTTTTAATGAGTTTTGCTTGTATGGATGCTGGCATAGGGCCTGGCGGTCTAGGCTGTCTTGGTGTTGGAATAGGTTATACCATTATTGCATTTATTGTTTTTGTCATTTTGGGTGTAATGCTGAATTCACGTTTTAAAAATAAAGTGAAACAAGAGGATGATGACAAGCCTTTTGATTTAAGCCAAATTAAAGAAGATAAATATCACGATATTATTCGTTACTATACGGAATCTGATGAAGAGCATAAGGCTAGAAAATGAAAAAAATCGTTTTTATATTATTAAGTATGTTTCTCTATGGATGTGGCACCTTAACGACATTGAAAGATCCTTGTCCTTATATTGGCACTCGATACGATTACAATATGGTAGCTGGTAATTTTTATGATGGCGTTGGCTTTAAGCATATGACCAGACCATTATATTTTATCGATTGGCCTTTATCTGTTGTGGCAGATACAGCATTGTTACCGATCAATATTCCTCGTTACTATCTATCAGATGATGAAGCAAGAAAATCGTGTGGGCAATACGGTGACCCAAATAATAAACATCCTTGGATAAAAGATAAAAAAGAAAATTAATTATTTGTTGGGTGCGTATATTACGTGCCAAGTATTTAATATAACGGTGTGTTTATACTCACCCTACTAAGCAGGAGAATATGGGGTTGGATGAGTTGAAAGAAGTGATTAGGGGGATTTATCCGAATGAAAGTGAGTTTTTTTCATGAAATTTAAATTAGTATGAAATATTATTGGGTTAAGTGTTTATGATGTAAATATATGGATGTTTAATATTTAAATAGAGTATTGTAGGTTTTTATTTTATTTGGTGTTTTTTATGAAAGAGCTTATTAGTGTTGTTTTGGGTGGGATTATAATTTATCTTTTTAAGCTTTACTTTGATAAGGATAGAATTAAAAAGATTAAGGTTAATATAAGAAATTATATATTTGAGGGAAAGCGCGTTACTCTAGAGAAGAGTATCGATGCTTTTGCCTTAAAAAACTCAGAAATGTATGAGGATTGGTTCCGTGCTTATTTTTCATTTGATTTATCTTTACCATTTAATAGCTATGTTAATAGTTTTGAAATTAATTTCGTTTTAGATGGGTACAAGCTGAATAAAGGATCTTTCCAATCGGTAGTATTATGTTATAAGGATAGGGGGGGGTTACCCTTTTCTAGTTCTCATCATCAGAATGGTTCAACATGTACGTTTTATATTTCAGCAAAAGATTCATATAAATTTAAATCTGGTCGCTATGTTTTATCTATTTGCTGGGTGAGTGAGGATTATATTATTAGAAGAAGAAATGAAATAGATATAATATGAGTTAATTAGTCTTGTTGCTTAAAAAGGAAAATTATGACACAAAAATTCGAAATGGCAGACCGCTTTAATCCGTCTGCGGTAGAACAAGCCCTTTATCAACATTGGGAAGAGAGCGGTTATTTTAAACCGTCTGAAAATGAAAACGCGCCGAGCTATTGCATTGCGATTCCACCGCCGAACGTAACTGGTTCCCTACACATGGGACACGCTTTCCAACAAACCTTAATGGATACCTTAATCCGTTTTAACCGTATGGAAGGGCATAATACCTTATGGCAAGCGGGGACAGACCACGCTGGTATCGCCACCCAAATGGTGGTGGAACGTAAAATTGCGGCTGAAGAAGGCAAAACTCGCCACGATTATGGACGTGAAGCGTTTATCAACAAAATTTGGGATTGGAAAGCCTATTCTGGCGGCACAATTAGCCAACAAATGCGCCGTTTAGGTAACTCAATCGACTGGGAGCGTGAGCGTTTCACCATGGATGATGGTTTATCAAATGCGGTGAAAGAAGTGTTTGTTCGCTTGCATGAAGAAGGGTTGATTTACCGTGGTAAACGCTTGGTAAACTGGGATCCAAAACTTCACACCGCGATTTCTGATTTAGAAGTAGAAAACAAAGAGAGCAAAGGTTCTCTTTGGCATTTCCGTTACCCGTTAGCAAACGGTGCCAAAACGGCAGATGGTAAAGATTATTTAGTGGTCGCAACCACTCGTCCAGAAACCATGTTGGGCGATACGGCGGTTGCAGTGCATCCGGAAGATGAGCGTTATCAATCTTTAATCGGTAAAACGGTCGTTCTGCCATTAGCTAACCGTGAAATTCCAATTATTGCTGATGAATATGTTGATCGTGAATTCGGTACTGGTGTGGTAAAAATCACCCCTGCGCACGACTTTAACGACTATGAAGTGGGTAAACGTCACA